>Ga0206844_10148_pt3 | contig 18077 bp, 20 predicted proteins | sample Alteio_BWOrgCont_22_FD_152907 | JGI IMG/M metagenome (GOLD analysis project Ga0206844, IMG submission 152907) | Enriched cells from forest soil in Barre Woods Harvard Forest LTER site, Petersham, Massachusetts, United States -... | ecosystem: Environmental > Terrestrial > Soil > Temperate forest >...
GTGGCGGGTGCAGGAGGTGTGAAATCGTTCGCGTTTCAGCAATGGATTGGTCCAGAAGATGCATCGCCTCGGACAAAAGTCGATCGCCAGGCTGGGAATTGCTGAACATGTCCAAGTTCATTTTTACCGCCGCCAGGTACTGCCCCAGGCTGTCATGGAGCTCACGGGAGAATCTCCGGCGCTCTTCATCTTGTAACTGCAGTAGGCGACCGGTTAGGGTCCGCAGCGATTGTTCACTCTCGCGAACCGAGTGTTCTGCCTGTTCGCGGGCGTCGAGCTCAGTAGTAAGAAGTTGATAATGTATGGAGAAAAGGATAAGGGCCAAAATAAATGTAATCATCAGGACAACCACCGCCAGCACGAACAGACGGTTGGAAACTCTTGCGCGGATATTCAGCAATCTTTGCTCTTCGTCCCTCATTTGCTGAATCGTGGACGTGATGTCGGCGGCAATCGGTAGTCCTCGACGAGATAACTCGGCCTGCCCTTGGTCGTCTTGCGGAGCGGATTTCTTGAGCTGGATCGATTCTCGAAGAAGGGCCACGCGACTTGCGGTGAGCGCTTCCAGACGCGTGCAAAGGTTCTGCTGTTCTGAATTATCTTTGGTCAGATCCCGCAAATGCTGAAGAGCTTGCCGGATGTTGAGAACTGCAGTCTCAAACTTGCCCAAAAAGTCAGCGTTCGCCGTAAGCGCGTAGCCGGAGCGGGCACGACCGGCGTCCAGCGCCACCGAATCTACGTTCCCCAGAGCGGCCTGAACTTCATGAGTGTGAACCACCCAATTCTGACTTTCCAGTAGGCGCACAATAGTGAGATAGGTTGCGAGTCCGCTCAAGAAGAGCAGAACGACAGCCGATGCGAATGTCACTTGCGCTCTCTTGCGTGGTGGCATCATTTGTCGGGACACAGGTTCGGTCAAATCTTGGATGTTACGCTCCGGTGCATTGGGAGCTGGACTCCAGCAGTTACTTAGCTTTTTGTGAGTCGGCTACCAGTTGCCATAACTTGGCAGGATCCGTTTCAATCGTAGCGTGCCGGCGGAGTTGGAGCCACATCGTATCAAGATTCTCGGCCATCACTTGTCTTCTAACCCGCGACGAAACCATCAAGTTGCGGCAATTTCTCGTTTTTAAACCCATGGTTTTGGAATGCGTGATTTTCAAACACGAGTAATTCATGACGTCACTCTACCTTTAGCTAGCTCGACTTCTGGAAGACGAAGATGACCCGCCCGGCATTCGCTTTGGGCGAGGACGCGCAGGGCTCGTAAGGCATCTGCCATTGCTCTCTGCTCTTCGTTAAGCTGGTTGCCAGCTTGTCTCAGCTCTTCGCTTCTTTCAAAAATTGCCTTTTCCGCGTTGTCAATTCGCGGCCGCAATTGTTCGGGCTGAACTTCCAGCAGTGCCGCCATGTATAACTCTTGCCACGAAAGATTCATTGTAAATTCCGCCCTCCACTTGCATTTCGAAGTGAAGCATACACCGCCCACTAAAGAAGGGTGGAAATAACACATGCGCAAGAACAAAAGAACCTCCGAAAAACTAAAGAAGCTCTAACGAACATCTGTGTCGGTGGAGTATCGTGAAGGGCTTAACGCGTATGTTAGAAGTATCTCAAGGAATCCTAAAAAAATACTTGACAACGTCGATACAGAATTCTATAAATAGCCCATAAGATTACACAGGAGTACGTAAACCGTATGACTAAGGAAAATTTAAGGAATCAAAAGCCCACGCTGAACTATGACCGTGTTGTGCTCGCGAACCTTAAGAGAAATCGACGGGGGAAACACCACGATCTGATTCAGGGAATTTTTCAGGACCTGGAAACCTTGCCGGTTGGCTCGGCGATCAAGATCCCTCTAGCGGAGGCGGACGGAATCACCTTGGCCAATCTGCGATCGGCCGTTCATCGTGCGTCGACCTCCAGAGACCTGGCGATCGAGACGCTGTCAGACGACGACAATTTCTATATCTGGAAGACGACGGAGTAGCCGAAACAACCAGTTGGGCTGTGTTCTGGCAGTGTGTGTGGCGATTTCGCTGCTCGTGGGCTTCGTGGTCCCGCTGCGTAAAGTCCCCGAGACATGTACAGGATTCCCTGTATGTGCCGAAATGATTCTGCACACTAGAATCACCCAGACCGTTGCCATCCTGCTTTCGTTCCATGTAGGCGCGAGATGCCGACTGACAAGGAGTTGATCCATATGAGCATCGCGAACACTCCGATTCCCGGCACGTTGTCATCCGCGCCACGAACGTCTTGGGCTGACCACAACCAGTCAGCGCACGTGGTTCAATTCTACGGAGATGACGGATTTCTTCTTGACGAGCTGAGTCGATTTATTGGCCCGGCATTGGGAGCGGGTGAAGCCGCGGTGGTTATTGCCACCAAGGAACATCGTGATGGGCTAAGCCGAAGATTGCAAATGTGGGGCTTGGACCCGAACTGGGCAGTCGCGCAGGGGCGCTACATTGCGCTCGATGCGGCCGAGACTCTGTCGAAAATTATGGTAGGCGGATGGCCCGACGCCGCTCGTTTCGCCGAGGTGGTTGGCAGTCTGATCGCAACTATTTCGGCCGGCCCAGGAGGCGAGCCGCGCCGTATTGCTGCATTCGGAGAAATGGTCGCTCTGTTGTGGGGGGAAGGCAAACCTGATGCCGCGATCCGCCTGGAGCAGCTATGGAATGACCTGGCCCGGATCCATCGCTTCTCACTCCGCTGCGCATACCCGATGTCCAGTTTTTATCGTCAGGAACACGGCGAGCTGCTGCTTAAGATCTGTGCTGAACATTCCAATGTGATTCCCGGCGAGAGCTACACCGCGCTGGCCAACGAGGACGAGCGACTTCGTACGATCGCTCACTTGCAGCATAAGGCAAAGGCGCTCGAGACTGAAATCGCGGAACGCCAGCAAGTCGAGGACAAACTACGGCGCAGCCAGGCCGAGCTTGAATCCCTGGTGGAGCAGCGTACCGCAGCGCTGCGTCAACTTTCGTCGCGGCTGCTGAGTTTGCAAGATTCTGAACGCCGACGAATTGCTCGTGAGTTGCACGATAGCCTGGGCCAATACTTGGTAGCGCTGAAACTCAACGTGGATCTGCTTCGCCAGTCTCCCGAGCGAGGGGAATTGTGGTCGCAGTCGGAAGAGTTGATGGAGCGATGCATCGCCGAGGTTCGAACCCTTTCTTACCTGCTTCATCCACCTACGATGGATGCAGTCGGGATCGCGTCGGCGGCGCGTTGGTATGTCGAGGGTTTTGGTCTTCGCAGCGGACTGAAGCTGACGTTAGATGCTCCGGACGACCCGGTGCGCTTGCCCGACGCCATCGAACTCGCCCTTTTCCGCGTGTTGCAGGAAGCTTTGACCAATGTCCATCGCCATTCCGGCGCATCGGCGGCAGACGTTGTCATCCGTAGAAGGTCCGGACAGGTGACTTTGGAAGTGCGGGACAACGGCCGCGGATTGGAACAAGACGTTCTCAACCGTTTTCGCGAGACCGGCGCCGGAACCGGGGTTGGACTAATGAGCATGAATGAGAGGGCGCGTGAACTTGGAGGCAAGATTCAGCTCGAATCAACCAGCTCTGGAACGTCAGTAAAAATAACAATACCGGTCCCACCTGATTGCGTCCGGGTGCAGGGGGAGAACTCGCACTTGTGACGCCACAGTTATCGCGAAGCGGTCGGCCAAAGATTCGACTGAAAACTCAGACGACGTGGTGGGGGAACAAGAACGTCGTATACGCTGAAGAATTTGTTTTCTGCTTCCCTCGAGACTAGAAGCAATTTATGACAGTTCGCATTCTGGTGGTAGACGATCACCCCGTTGTGAGGCATGGTCTCAGGACCTTGCTGGGCGGGCATCCCGAGTGGGAAATCATCGATGAAGCGGCAGACGGCCTTGAAGCCGTCGACAAAGCCGATCGCCTGAAACCTGATGTCGTGGTGCTGGACATAACTATGCCGAAGATGAGCGGGCTCGAGGCATGCCGGCTGATCCGCAAGCGGGCACCGGCATCCGAGATCCTGATTGTTACCCAACACGATTCTCCCCACATGATGCGGGAGGCAATCGAGGCTGGAGCCAGAGGCTACGTCGTCAAATCCAATGCGTCTCGCGATTTGCTCGCGGCAGTGGAGGCGGTAAGCCGGCATCTGCCTTTCCGGGCTCTGAATGAGCAGTCGGTCGATTCTGCCTGATCTCGACAATCGGGATCTGTTGGCTGTGTTTTTGAGTTGGAAAGATCACAATACTCGCGGAGGTGGGCAATGAAGTTGCGAATCCTGATAGCGGATGATCACGAAGTCGTGCGGCGCGGGTTGTGTGCGCTGCTGCAGGCGCGCGAGGGTTGGGAAATTTGCGCCGAGGCGAAAGACGGACGCGAGGCCGTGGAAAAGGCTTCGCAATTAAAACCCGACGTGGTGATTCTCGACGTCGGTATGCCGAATCTCAACGGCTTGGCAGCGACCCGGCAGTTGACCCAACTGGACCCCCATTGCAAGGTCATCGTGCTGACGATCACGGATTCGGATCAGGTCATTCGAGAGGCTCTGGATGCGGGCGCTCGCGGGTTTGTGCTGAAGTCCGACGCCGCTCGCGATCTCGTCTCTGCGGTCGAAGCGCTGCAGCGCAACCGCATGTTCTTTACTCCGCGAGTCAACGACATGGTCCTCGCCGGCTTCCTGGATAAAGGACACAGCGGTTCCAGCAGCGAGCCTCCCCGTTTGCCGAAGCTGACCTCGCGCGAGCGCGAAGTCATCCAGCTTCTCGCCGAGGGCAAAAGCTCCAAGGAAGTCGCCTGCGTTCTCAACTTAAGTACAAAAACTGCCGAGACACATCGCAGCAACATCATGCGGAAACTTGGCTTTCACTCCATCCGCGATCTGGTGGTGTATGCGGTAAAGAACAACATTATCCAGGTCCAAATGCCAACCCAGCTTCACAATCCGACCGAAGGATCGGCCGCATAGCAGCCTCAGTCGCTTTTTGTGAGGCGTCGCCGAAAAGCAGGGGCCTTCCTGTCGGAGGCGCCCGTTCTTCGGTCCGCATTCATTCCTTTTAGCATATTCCCGTGAGCCTCGCGTTGGCGTGGAGCAGAGACTCCGCAGCTCATCTACAGCAAAGACTCTAGATACATTCGACAACATGACCGCATCAGAAGTGGGTACAAATTTCCCACCGGCTCGGCTTGGCATAAAGGGCCTGTTGAGAAGAAAGAAGAATTCGCGGTGGCGATTCAGTTGCCTCTACCATTGCGTATTCGCGCGGGGGCGCTTCGTCATACGGAGGTTCTGACATGAAACGCGGAGCCAGTACGTTGCTGGGGTTGGCGCTCTTCCTCTTGGTTTCGTCCTGGGCATTCTCACAGGACGCAAGTTTCCAGCCTTGTCCGGATGTAAAGCCAGATACTCTCGGATGCGAACCGGTTGCGTGGTCGCAACTGCAGGAACCAGTGCCGTTGCCTGAGCCAGATTCAGCTGAGCCAGGGACAGCACCCGCCCCATCACCGGACCAGCAATCCGCTCAATCGGCGAGTTCGCAAGTCCAGCCGGATACACCGAAGCAGACCATCAAAGGCATCATCGTGCGGCAAGGAGAAAAGTTTGTCCTCAAGGCAGGAGACAATACGACTTACCAACTCGATGACCAAAATAAAGCCAGGCAATATCGAGATAAACAAGTAAGCGTCGTCGGCGTCCTGGACCCGGATAGCAACACTCTACACATTGAGACCATCGAACAGGCTTCCTAACACTCGTTACGATTCATAGAACGCCATTTCGAAGAGAGATGGGTCCCGACCGAAGCGTAACAAGTTCAGGATTTTTTGTTGAGTGACTAAGGAGTCCGCTCGATGGCTTAGAAGGCTTCCAAGCCCCAAGCTAGAACGTGACTTGGGTTATCTCTTGATCGGAGGTTACATGAACGCGAAAGCAACTGTTCTATCTCTTGTATTGCTCTCTGGAACCTGGATGGTGGCACAGAGCGCAGGTTCAGGCAGCGCAGGATCGGCAGGAGGCCACGCGGGAACTGCGGGCCAAAGCGCGACACCCGGCCAATCGAATTCTCCCGGCACCGCCAATCCGAATCCGGGTACTGCAACGCCAACTCCCGGTACGGCGGCGCCGACTCCGGGCACGGCAGCACCGCAGCCCGGAACCGCAGCTCCTAATTCCGGAACCACCAATCCCAACACCAACAACCCTTCGACGCAGTCCCCGAACCATTCACCGGAACCGGGCAGCGCCTCGCCAGGTGCAGAAAATCCGGGAAACGCAACCCCACCGTCAGACCAGACGGCACCGAACGCGCAGCCGCCCAATGGCGGCTCGAATAACGGCACGACCGCTCCCCCCAACTAGGCGAAGCGTAGGGTCGTCGTTTCCAGCGCAGAAGTCTCCTTGTCTCGGTTGGACAACGGGTCTTCTGCGCATTTCTTTTTGCGATGACACTGCGTCGGCTACGACTGTGTGATATCTGCAAAAACATTTGTCATTCTCGTCCTGTAAGACGAGAAATCTCCTATTTAACGCCAAACCAATTGTCATTCCGAGCGAAGCGAGGAATCTGCTGTCGCCGGGAGCAACGAAAATGCAAATCCTCGCTAGCAGATACCTAGGTACGCTCGAAAATGACAATTAGTGTTGAGGCTACACAATATGTTTGAGGTTCACAGAATAAAGGGGAGCCGGACTCTCCGGCTCCCTCAGTCTTACATTGAATCTTCTTAGCTGGCCTTGCGCCTCTCGTCCAAGTCGGCTTGGTGGGACTCGACCGCGTTCCACTCATCAACCTGTTTTTGAGCTGCTTCTTTTGCGACGCCGTACCGCTCTTGAATCTTTCCCACCAGTTGATCGTGCTTGCCGTCGATGACGTTAATGTCGTCGTCGGTCAATTTACCCCAGCGTTCCTTCACTGAACCTTTCATCTGTTTCCACTTGCCCTGCAGTTGATCTGAGTTCATTAGTCTTCTCCTTTATGTGTTTAGCATTAAGCCCCTCCGCCTGCGCGTGCAGTCGGCACGAGATTGCTGCCCTCGGCCTTAAACTGCGCGAGGTAGATGTGTTCTGGCCTCGGTGTCTTCAGAGCTAGCCTCGCCGCTCGACGAGACATCCTGGGCGCCGGTTCGTTCCAGGACTTGCTTCGCGCGCTTTACTCCTTCCGAGGTGTCGCAGTGAACGGAAAGCAAAATTCCGCCGTCTTTCACCCTGCCTTCATAGCGCTTGGCCTCGTATTCGGGAATTCCCATCCCAATCAGAGCGCCAGTAATTCCTCCAACCGCCCCACCCACACCCGCGCCCGCGAGGGCAGCCATGATCGGACCGGCCGCGATAAAGGGCCCTAAGCCAGGAATCGCCAGGGCACCAACCCCTAGCAGCCATCCCATCGCGCCACCGAGCACTACGCCGGTTCCGGCGCCTGTGGTCGCTCCTTCCGGGGCTTTGGTGCCTTTCTCGTGCGCGAAGTCCCTGGATCCTGCGCTCTCCGGGAGTAGCGCAGAAATATCGCGGTTGCTAAATCCCGCCGCTTTCAGGCCGTCGACACCCATTTCCACGGTGGTGTAGCTCGGGTAGATGCCGAATACCGCTGTGTTTTTTTCTGACATTATGAATTCTCCTTGGTTGGTCTGATTGCGCTGGTTAACGTGCCGGTTTGACGTTCAACTCGTCGTTGACATTGCCTGCGCCTGCTACTTCGGTGGCCTTGGCCTCGAGCGATCGCTTCTCGTCGTCCGATCGCACGGGTCCTTTCAGCGTGACTTGGCCATTTTGTGTGATGATTTTCACGTTGTGGGCATAAGTCGACAGAGACTTGTCCTGCACGATTGCCTTGCGAATTTGTTGCGTCATGTGCAGGTCAGCATGATTACCCTTCTGCTGGTCCGCCGTGGGTTGGCTTGCCTTCTGGTCGCCCTGATTCATTTTTGTGTTGTCGGCAGGAACGTCTTGAGAGGCGGTCTGCGCCACTGCCCAGGCCCCACTCAACAACGAGCCCATGAGTAGAAGGGTTTTGATACCGCGATTAAGTTTCATTGAATAACTCCTTGTCTATCGTTGACCGAGTGCATCTTGACCATAATTCGCACGATCGCAAGTGCCAATCGAGTTCGCCCTCTAGTTCATCCGGAGATTCCCCGTAGGCGCAGACTTAAGTACCACGAGTGAGGTGCACATGTACCACGTTCACCTGATGGCGCGAATAATCTCCGGGACCTATGCTCGGCTGGCGAACGGGGCAGTCTAGAGTGGCGTCCGAGAAAGTGCGATTCTTGCGCCCAAATTAGAGTTCAAAAGGAGCCGACAATGCTTTGGACGATTTTCGTAATACTGCTGGTCCTGTGGTTGCTGGGGTTAGTGAGTTCGTACACCTTGGGAGGGTTTATTCACATTCTTCTGGTGGTCGCGCTGGTGATTCTTGTGATCAACCTTCTGAGTGGCCGTAGAACCGCAGTCTAGGGGTCGCGAGTTGGAGCCGACACACGGCAAAAACGCATCTTAGATTGGCTATGCTGCAAACTCGACAGAGGTTCACGAAAGGCGCGATCCTGTTCTTCGTGCTCCTCTGTTCAGGAGTCGGAAACGGATACTCAGTACTGACTCACGAAGAAATGGTCGACTTGCTGTGGAAGGATCAGCTACGACCAATGCTTCTAGAACGTTTTCCCCAGGCGAGCGAAGAGGACCTGAAGCAAGCTCACGCCTACGCCTACGGCGGGAGCGTCGTTCAAGACATGGGTTACTATCCTTTTGGCAGCAAATATTTTAGCGATTTGGTGCACTACGTACGTAGTGGCGATTTCGTATCGGCCTTAATTCAGGATTCGTCGGATCTCAATGAGTACGCCTTCGCATTAGGAGCGCTGTCGCACTATGCTTCGGACAATAGCGGGCATCCCACGATCAATCGCGTGGTTGCGCTAAGCTTTCCCAAGTTGCGAAGGAAGTACGGATCAGAAGTAACCTACGTCGACGATCCCAAAGCCCACATCCGCACGGAGTTTGGCTTCGACATGGTGCAGGTGGCGAAGAATCGTTACACCTCCGACAATTATCACGACTTCATCGGGTTCAACATTTCCAAGCCTCTACTCGAGCGCGCATTCACAGAAACGTATGGCCTCCCGCTGCAAGACGTCATGCATAACGAAGATTTAGCCATCGGAACTTTTCGGCGCGCCATCAGCAAAATCATCCCTGACATGACTCGCGTGGCTTTGCTGTCGCGGCGCAAAGAGATCGTGCAAGAAACCCCAAATTTCAACGAAAAGGAATTTCTCTATCATCTTTCGCGGGCGAAGTATCAGAAGGAATGGGGAAACGGATATCGCAAGCCGGGGTTTGGCACACGTGTGCTGGCATTCTTTCTAAAGATTGTGCCCAAGGTAGGCCCCTTCAAAGCGGTCGCTTTCAAGATTCCCCACACGCAGGGCGAGGACATGTACATCAAGAGTATCAACAAGACCGTGGACGATTATGGCGCGCTGCTGCGCGACCAAAAGGCAGGGAAGTTGACGCTCATAGACATGGATTTCGATACCGGCCGTCAAACTCGCGCCGGCGAATATTCGCTGGCGGACCAAACCTACGCCCATCTATTGGATGACTTGGCTAAGCGCAATTTTGATCAGGCGTCTCCCCAGTTGCGTCAAAACATTCTCAGCTTCTACGAGGATCCGAATGCGCCAATCGCCACGAAGAAAAATGTGAAGGCTTGGAAAGCCACGCAAGAGGAATTAGATAAATTGAAAACGACGAGCATGGATCATGCCGCTGACACCGCACAAGCGATTGCCACGGTTGGGCATCGGAGCGATAGGCTTCATGGGGCAAAAGGCAGGCTCGGAATGCGGTAGAAACTAGGTGAGCCTGGAACTGGATCAGGCCAGCTGCTTTTGTCTACAGGGGAGCAGCAAAACCAGACTAGCCCGCTACAGGGTTTACTGTATTCCCATTTCTCTGTCCCTTCTTGTAAAAGATCATTTATTAGTTTGCGTGGAGGCAAGTATGGAAGCAAGGGCTTATTTACCCTCTTCTAACAGTGGCGAGTGGAAACAGCTTTATATGGCTGCGCTCTTCGAGGATGACGCGGCTAAGATCGTCCAACGCATCGCCGCAGCGGAAAACGCACTCGCAGCGCGAGCCGTCGAACTCGGCGAACATGGCCACGAAGCCAGAGAACGACAGGCGATGGAAAACGCCGCGTATTTCCTGCATCTGCTGCGGAAAATAGAGAGCAAGACAAATCCCTCGTATGAACCCTCGAACCGGATGGCGTGCTCACCCTGTCCTCAGGAAGAATGGGCGTAGGCAGGATAGAGCTAGAGCGCGTAGGTTCAGAAAATATCCCGCCATCGTCCAGGAGCAATCGAGGAGCGCCCCTCCTCGATCGCATCACTTTGCGTTGTTCCCGATCACACGCGACCGGTCAGAACCAAAATAACCAAAATAATAACAACCAGGCCGAGGCCGCCGCTGGGATAGTATCCCCAGCCTGTGCTGTAGGGCCAAGTAGGCAATGCTCCGACAAGAAGTAACACCAGGATGATGAGCAGAATCGTTGACATTCGTTTTCTCCGTTAAGCAAAAATTGCCGGCACGCGAAGCCGGCTTCCTTCAAATTTCCCGGGTCACATACAGACGGTTCGCGTCCACCGGGAGTGTCGGCCGTGCTATACGGATCATGGTTTACGGCTCTCACGACGCCTAAGCTATAACACGCGGAATGCGCGTCCCATCCGGTTAACCGAGTACCCTGCGGTGTTTCATGCTGTACCCAGTGAATTTGTGCAGGGGTAGCTTGCAACGTCTCAAGGCGAGGCCAAATCGAGATGTTCAGCAGTCGGCTAGACAGCGTGCGGTACGCAGTGGTTGGTTGCGACCTGGAGCAATGTGATGGCGATGTTATGAACGGAAATTCCGACGGTAGACATTTCTCCCATCGTTGCGCTCGTTTTAAAATGCCGCGCAAATGAACAACGGCCAGACCACGATGGTCTGGCCGTAATTGAAGAGCGCTTCGGTCCTATTTGGAGTGCGTGCTTGCAGAAGCGGTGATAGATGGCGATGGTTTCTGCGCCTCGCCCTGTTCCCGCGCCTGACCGGAATACTTTCGCACTGCTGCCATGAACGGTTCGCTTCCCGCAGGAGGCGCAACTTTGCCGCTCAAAATGTCCGCAAAGGGGATCGGCTTGGCATAGAGCAGTGTAGTCTCGTCCTTGTCCTGATTGACGACGGAACCGCTCAAATCGATGCCGGCAAAAACGCCACGAGCACGGGAGTAGGTCAGTACCTCGGCTCGCATCGAGATGTCGGTGTCGGCGGCGGTGTCGCGGCCCACAGGCCCTGCGGCGGCAGATGCGTCAGCGCCAAGTTTGAATTTGCTGGAAAGCAGATGCTGCATTCCCTGGTCGTTGGTGACGACCATCACGAGGTCAGTCGCCTGGCCGCCGAGTTGCAACCCCCAGCTGCCACCGGTGATAGTGATCGGGGCAGGCGCGCTCCATCCCTTGGCTGTCCGGCAAGTCGCCACGCCCTTGCCGCGCTCACCGCCGAAAACGAATGCAACTTTGATGATCGAAGGCACTACGGCTATGCACTTCGAATGATCCATGACCTTGTCAGGAATCGCCTTGTCAGGAGTCGCCATAATCTCGTTGAGAACCTCGGCCGATTTCACAATGCGCTTCTGAATGTCGGTCTGATCTTTGCCGTTGTCATTGTCCGCGGCCCAGCTCATGCTAGCCAAAATCAAAACAACGCTGGCCAGCGTCAGGAGGCATTTCGCTGCTGCACTATTTCCTACTCTCATTGCAAACCTCTTCTGCCCTAAGCGGGGCACGCAGAATTTTGTTCTAGTAAGACTTCATCGATAACGATCAATTGCGTTCGATCCCGTCCACGCCGTATAAGCGGCGTGGACATGCTTTAGTCAGAGATGCGTTAGAGCGCCGGTCCCGCCAATTGCGGAATTTGCGAAGCCGCCTGCATGGCTACGCTTGGACCGACCGCCAACTCCCAGTCTTCAAAGATCGGTCTGGCAACTTTCGCACTTGAGCGCTCAGTTCGTACTTTTACGGCCCGGGCTTCTGGCGTACGCGCCAGCAACTCTCGAATTCGCAACTTCGCTTTGTGAAGTTGAGACTTCGAATTTCCTACAGAGCAGCCGAGCATTTCCGCGATTTCCTGATGCTCGTAGCCCTCGACTTCATGCAACAAGAAAATGGTTCTGTATCCGTGGGGTAGCTCTTTGATTGCGTGAGCCAGTGCGACTCGGTCGACGCACCCGGCCAGACAGTTGTCTCTGGTTCCGTACTCCCGCCGTATCTTGGCGCCGTCGCTGTTGCTGTACGGCTCGTCGAGGGAAACTTGGGACAGCGACTTCTTGCGAAAATGCATTAAGACTGTGTTTACAGCAATGCGGTGAAGCCAGGTTGAAAACGCAGAATCGCCGCGAAAGGTAGCGATCTTGCGAAACACCTGCAAGAACGCGTCCTGAGTGAGATCTTCCGCTTCGGCAGCGTTGTTGGTCATGCGCAAACATACGGAATAGATCCGTGCCTTGTGCGCATGAAATAAAGCGGCAAACGCATCGGAGTCGCCTTGTTGGGCGCGCGTAACAATATCGGAATCCAGAGAAACTGTGCCCGTGCTAGCTGAGTCGCTGTTCACCGGAGTGCTCCTTTCAAGTCTCAGGTCCAATTCGTGTCTGACGAAATTGAGCTTCGTACCAATCACATTTTGGAGAGTAGTGTCGAAAGCGCAAATGGTCTATCCAGTGCAGCCTGTAGGCGTTTCTAGATGTTGCTGTACGTGTCTGGGGGGTATTTAGCAGCAGCGCGAAGTGTAAAGGATTGCGCTTCTTCGATCATTTATTTACTTGGTGGTTGCTCTTAGGTGCCGTTCCGCTTCGTCGAAGTTGTCTCTATCGTTGTTTGTTCTTTTGTTTCGCTGCTCGGCGCCCTGCGAATCGTCGCGAGTACTGCTACAGAGAATCCTTACGAAACTGTACAGCGTCGGTGGGATTCCCATCGCGAACTTATCGACCTATTCTTCGCGTATGGAATGTTCCCTCAACGTGCCTACCTATCGAGCAGGAATCGGTAGAGCCATACTGGTTCCTGCTTCTCGCCCTCGCCGGCAGTGTGGAAGAACTTCGTGAAAGGCTGATCTGTAAGGCTGGATTAGGGCTCGTTCTTTAATCGATTCATCATCTTTATTCCCGGAGGCTCAAAGTGAAAGTGAATTCCCTGCACGACTTGTATCTGGAACAACTCAAGGACTTGTATGACGCGGAACATCAACTCATCAAAGCATTGCCGAAAATGGCCAAGGCATCCTCTTCAGCCGAATTGCGCGAGGCTTTCGAAGAGCATCTGGAAGAAACCAAAGAGCATGCTCGCCGCATTGAAACTATTTTCGAATCGATGGGAGAAAATGCGAAGGGGCAAAAGTGTAAGGCTATGGAAGGCTTGGTAAAGGAGGGTAGCGAGGTTATCGAAGAGGATATGGAAGACGGAGTGAAGGATGCCGCTCTCATCGCTGCTGCTCAGCGGGTTGAGCATTACGAAATGGCAGGATACGGTTGCGTACGGACCTACGCTTCACTGCTCGGAGAAACAAAGGCTGCCGGCCTTCTCGAGAAGACGCTGAAGGAGGAGAAAAGAGCGGACCAAACTCTTGGCGCGATTGCAGAGCAAATCAACGTCGCAATTCCCCAAGGACGAAACCAGGGCGGAAAGGCAGCAACAAACGCGCCGGGCCGAAGATCGAAGCCAGCAGCCTGATACGGAGAGACGCGTTCGATCGAAATGCTCTTCTGTGGCTACAGGACTTTCGATTTGAGATTACAGAGTCACCCTGATCGCCACCCGCGCACCAGGAGCCTAAGTTAGGGGTGACGGGCAAGGCAGACAGAATCGCAAAAGGTCTTATCTAAGGAGGCACTATGGTTTACTGGGCGTTAATGTTCTTGCTGGTTGCGTTCATCGCTGCAGTGTTCGGCTTTACCGGGATCGCATTGGCCGCAGCCGGTATAGCGAAGCTGCTGTTTTTTATTTTTCTAGTACTGTTTGTGATCACGCTCGCTACGCACCTGACGCGCCGAGGCAGCGCCGGAATTTAAAATCCTTTAGCGACGCGGACACAGACGCGGACGCAAATGACCCGTGCTGGGAGTCAAATCGTGACTCCTCGCGCGGGTCAAATCTTTTTCAGGGAAATCCCGCATGGGGCAATCTGGCAAGCGAGTAAGGCAACCGCTCAGGCAAAATACAGAATCAGCCCGATGGGTTATTGGAGTCGACAGGCTTATGTTTCAAACAGCCCCAACGCGAGGGGTAGAAGGCAGGCGTTGGATCGTACCTTCCTCTTAAAAACTGGCGCCTGCCCTCTGCCCCAAATAATCAGCAATACGGACCCGATGACGTTTCCCTCCATCCCGATAAAGTCGATGTTCGTTGTGCGTGTCAAGCCGAACAATATTACACGGAAGAATCTCGTCGTTCGCAGGCTACCGATAGCTTGCTTCTCGCAACTAAAGTCTCTGAGTGCCGCGCAAATCTTACGGTGCGCGGTGCTGAACAAACTCTAATACTATAGGAGCAATTCATGGGCAACGAAACTGAAAAGGACCTCCATAACCAGCAGCAGAAGCCAACGGGCACAGTGGATCCATCCAAGAAAAACCCGATGCACGATGGTGGACAGAGCCCCAATCAGCAGGATCCCTCCCGTAAAAACCCGTCGCAGGGCGGCAATGTCCGGGAGCATGACCAAGAAGAAGGCTCCGGCCAGGTTGATAAGCGCCGCGCATCGTAGTCCTGATTCCCGGTAACCAAGAGATCCCCAGCGAACCTGCTGGGGATTTTCTTGCCCATCCTTTCAGCGAACCAAATATTTCTATTCTTTACAGCGCCCTTCCCCCAATCCCTACAGGAAATACCCTAGAGCGAACTCGGTACCTTTCGTGATAATAAGTGCTGTAAGGCCGAAGTTCCGCCCTGGTACGTAAAGAATCAAAACGAGATCGCACAAAACAGATGACTCCTCGTTCCATTTAAGAGACGACCATGAAGAGAACTGACCGTAACGCAGCGACCGCGACCATTGAGAGCGCGCCCAAGAGGAACGAAAAAAGCAACGGGCATTCGAATATCACAGCCGAACCCGCCGCTGCTGACTTCACTACCATACTGGCTGGCTTACAAACCATGCGCGACGGAGACTTTTCCGTGCGGCTCCCAGGTTCGTGGACGGGCCTTGCTGGCAAAGTTGCAGACACGTTTAACGAGATTGTTGCCGCGAATCAGCAGATGGCGGACGAGTTGAAGCGCGTCGGTCAGGTCGTAGGCAAAGAAGGAAGAACCCGGGAGCGCACACGATTTCACGAGTCTCGGGGCGCCTGGGGTGAAATGGAGATTTCCGTCAACACCCTGGTCGAGGATTTGCTCCGACCAACCACGGAAGTTACCCGCGCTATCGCCGCCGTCGCTCAGGGCAACTTGACCCAGACCGTTCGACTGGACGTGGATGGCCGACCGCTCGAAGGAGAGTTCTTGCGTTCGGCGAACATCGTGAACACCATGATTCAGCAACTGGGTGTGTTCACCGCCGAAGTGACGCGCGTGGCCCGTGAAGTGGGTACTGACGGCAAACTCGGCGGGCAGGCACAGGTGCCCGGAGTGGCTGGTACGTGGAAAGACCTTACTGACTCCGTCAACTCGATGGCAAGTAACTTGACCGGTCAGGTACGCAACATCGCTGAAGTGGCGACTGCCGTGGCGAGCGGCGATCTCTCTCGCAAAATCACGGTGGATGTGCGCGGCGAAATTCTCCAGCTGAAAGAAGCCATCAACACGATGGTGGATCAGTTGCGATCTTTCGCTTCAGAAGTGACGCGTGTAGCCCGCGAGGTCGGCACCGACGGCAAACTCGGCGGCCAGGCCGTTGTCCCTGGCGTGGCCGGAACTTGGAAGGATCTTACCGACTCCGTCAACGCTATGGCCGGAAACCTCACGGCCCAGGTGCGAAACATTGCCGAAGTAACTACGGCCGTGGCTCGAGGCGATTTGTCGCGCAAGATCACGGTAGACGTAAAGGGCGAAATTCTCGAACTCAAGGACACCATTAACACGATGGTGGATCAGCTGAATGCTTTCGCTGGCGAAGTAACCCGCGTGGCTCGCGAAGTCGGTACCGAAGGAAAACTCGGCGGTCAGGCTCAGGTACCTGGAGTCGGCGGCACCTGGAAAGATCTCACCGACAACGTCAACTTCATGGCCAGTAACCTCACCGGACAGGTTCGCAACATTGCCGAAGTGGCGACGGCCATTGCCAGCGGCGACCTTTCGCGAAAGATCACGGTCGACGTGCGTGGTGAGATTTTACAGCTCAAAGAAACTCTGAACACCATGGTGGATCAACTCAACCGCTTCGCGGGCGAAGTAACTCGCGTGGCTCGCGAGGTCGGTACCGAAGGTCGACTGGGCGGGCAGGCGAACGTGCCTGGCGTGGCTGGAACGTGGAAAGATTTGACTGACTCGGTCAACTCGATGGCTGGAAACCTCACCGGTCAAGTGCGTAACATTGCAGAAGTCACTACCGCCGTTGCTCGCGGCGATTTGTCACGCAAGATCACGGTGGACGTGAAGGGCGAAATTCTCGAACTCAAGAACACCATCAATACCATGGTGGACCAGCTCAATGCATTCGCGGGCGAAGTAACGCGCGTGGCTCGCGAGGTCGGCACTGAGGGCAAACTCGGTGGTCAGGCCCAGGTACCCGGTGTGGCCGGCACGTGGAAAGATCTCACCGACAACGTGAACTTCATGGCCAGCAACCTGACTGGGCAAGTGCGCAATATTGCAGAAGTGGCAACCGCCGTGGCTCGCGGCGATTTGTCGCGCAAGATCACCGTTGATGTGAAGGGCGAAATTCTCGAACTCAAAGACACCATCAACACCATGGTGGACCAGTTGCGATCCTTCGCCTCCGAAGTAACCCGCGTTGCTCGCGAAGTGGGCACTGACGGACGTTTGGGAGGTCAGGCACAAGTGCCCGGCGTGGGAGGCACCTGGAAGGATCTGACTGACTCGGTGAACTCGATGGCCAGCAACCTGACCGGTCAGGTGCGAAATATTGCCGAAGTCTCTACCGCGATTGCTACTGGTAACCTTTCCAAGAAAATTACCGTGAACGTCAGCGGTGAGATTCTCCTGCTCAAGGAAACCATCAACACGATGGTGGATCAACTTAACGCCTTTGCTGGCGAGGTGACGCGTGTGGCTCGTGAAGTGGGTTCTGAAGGCCGACTCGGCGGGCAAGCAAATGTGCCCGGCGTGGCCGGCACTTGGAAAGATCTCACCGACTCCGTCAACTCGATGGCCGGAAACCTGACTGGCCAGGTGCGCAACATCGCCGAAGTCACGACTGCCGTGGCTCGAGGAGATTTGTCACGCAAGATCACGGTAGACGTAAAAGGCGAAATTCTCGAACTGAAGAACACCATTAACACGATGGTGGACCAATTGAACGCCTTCGCTGGTGAAGTCACGCGTGTGGCCCGCGAAGTCGGCACCGACGGCAAGCTTGGCGGTCAAGCGCAAGTGCCCGGCGTCGCCGGCACGTGGAAAGATCTTACGGACAACGTGAACTTCATGGCCAGTAACCTCACCGGCCAGGTGCGTAACATCGCTGAAGTCGCAACGGTTATTGCAACGGGCGACCTTTCCAAGAAAATTACCGTAGACGTTCGCGGCGAGATTTTGCAGCTCAAAGAAACGCTCAACACCATGGTTGAGCAATTGCGTTCGTTCGCTGCGGAAGTCACGCGCGTGGCCCGCGAAGTAGGCAGCGAAGGTCGTTTGGGTGGACAAGCGAACGTACCGGGCGTGGCCGGCACCTGGAAAGATCTCACCGATTCCGTGAACGCGATGGCCGGAAACCTCACGGCGCAAGTGCGCAACATCGCCGAGGTCACAACCGCCGTGGCCCGCGGCGATTTGTCGCGCAAGATCACGGTCGATGTGAAAGGCGAAATTCTCGAACTCAAAAACACGATCAACATACGCTTTTTC
>Ga0206844_10211_pt1 | contig 17890 bp, 11 predicted proteins | sample Alteio_BWOrgCont_22_FD_152907 | JGI IMG/M metagenome (GOLD analysis project Ga0206844, IMG submission 152907) | Enriched cells from forest soil in Barre Woods Harvard Forest LTER site, Petersham, Massachusetts, United States -... | ecosystem: Environmental > Terrestrial > Soil > Temperate forest >...
CGGAAGTGCTGGAGGCTAAGGCTGCGACTGCGAAAGCAGCCTATGATTTGCAGAGTGCGATCGGGGCTGAGCTGGTCGAAATAGGAAATCTCGCCAGGGCTATTACCGCGAATCCAGTGAAGCCGTTGAAAGTGGAATCACTCGATCAGTTGAGAATTCCAGACAAGCTGGATCAATCAGTCGAGGATGCCATAAACACCGCGTTCAAAGATCGCCCCGATCTGCAGGCCGACCAGGCCCGGGTAAACGCGGCGCAGGCTGAAGTAAAACATGCTCATACCGCCTATTACCCAGCGCTGTCATTTGACGGTTCAAAAGGTTGGATCCGTGGCTTCGGGGAGCAATACGGCTCGCCTGGCACGTATGCACATACTCCTACCTACGATGCCACGCTCGCCTTGAAATGGACGGTTTTCGACGGATTCCGTCGAGAAAACAGCATCAGGCAGGCTAAGGCAGAAGAGAAAGTAGCGACGGAAGAGGTTCGTGACCGCCAGGACGAGATTACAAATCAAGTCTGGAACGACTACGCGAATGCAGCGACAGCATTGGAGGAAAGGCAGGCGGCGGCAGCCTTATTAACTGCTTCGTCTGAGTCGTACTCGGCGGCGCTCGAGTCGTACAAAGATGGCGTCCGCAACTTCCTGGATGTGCTGGCAGCCGAGAATGCTCTGGCACAAGCGCGTGCTATCGACGTTACCGCGCGCACTCAGGTGCTTCAAGCCTTCACCGATCTTGATTTCCGAACAGGTGACTTACTGGCAAATCATCCGAGAGGCAAAAATCCATGAGCACTATTCACCAGTTCTTTGAACGCTCCAACACACGTCGATTGTGGACAAGCTTTCTAACAAGCCTGTTTGTGCTGGCAACTGTCGGGTGCTCCAGCTCTCCAGTGTTCAACATCTTGGGATCGTATTTCCCCTCATGGCTTGTCTGTGTGGGAATCTCGATTGGACTGACGTTTCTGGCTCACCTGTTGGTTACAACAAAGAAGCTTGCGGACCAGCTGTGGCCTCTGCCGGTAGTCTACTCATCGCTTGTATGTTTCTTCAGTTGCACACTTTGGCTGATCTTTTTCGAGTAGTGAGGAAATTGCCTTGCGAATTTCAATTCCACAAACGTTTCGAAGCAAAGGATCGATCGTCAGCGCCTGCATCGTCGTCGGCGCACTTGTCTCTGCCGGATTGGTGCTTTGTAATGTGGTGCTGTATCCGCGCACAGATGACGCCGAAGTGACAGCGAACTTCATTGGTATAGCACCTGTGGTTGAAGGTCCGGTCGTGCAACTACCTATTCACGATAACGACTTCGTAAAAAAAGGCGACTTGCTTTACAAGATTGACGATCAACCGTATCTGTTTGCTTTGCAGAATGCAATCGCTGCTCAATCGGAGCTCGAAGGCGAGATTGAGAACGAATCGCGTCGAATCTCCTCTCAAGTCAACAGCGTCGATGTGGCCAACGCAGGCGAGCAAAGCGCCCTGGCGAATGAGACCAGGGCGGCCGATGAAATCGAGATCGCGCAAGCGGCGATTGCGCGATCGGAAGGCGCACTCAAGCAGGCCCAGGCTGACGAAAGTTACGCTATAGGCAATTTTCATCGTATTGAGCCGCTTCTTACCCAGGGCTTCGTGACCGAGGATGACGTTCATAAAGCTCGTACTACAGCCGACGCGAAGATGGCGGCTGTGGACCAGGCGAACTCTCAATTACAGCTGGCAAAAGCGAGTTTGCTGTCTGCTTCTGCTCAAAGGCAGCAAGCCAAGGCGCAGATTACGCAGAGCCGAGCCCAGGTCAAAGAATCGGCACATTCGGTTCTGGTTCTGGCGCCTTTGCTCGCGCAGCGCGAGCAAAGAGCTGCAGCGGTTCGGCTAGCTCGATACAACTATGAGCAATGCAGCGTGGTAGCGCCGTTCGATGCCCGCGTTACTAACCTCACCACATCAGAGGGGCAATACGTACAGGTGGGCAAGCAATTGTTCACTCTTATCGACAACCGGACCTGGTGGGTGCTCGCAAATTTTAGAGAAACACAAATTTCACGCACTGGGCGTGGGACAGCTGTTGATGTGTTCCTAATGTCCGATACAAGCAGGAAATATCATGGCGTTGTCGAGAGCGCGAGCTTTGGTGTCACTCCCGATCCGGATGTAGTGGGCAAATTTTCAGAGGGATTGCCGGATGCGCAGCGTACGCTAAATTGGGTGCGTCTGGCGTCACGATACCCGGTACGCATCAGGATCATTGATCCGCCCCCGGCGACACTTCGCGTTGGTCAGGTTGCAGTTGTCGTGATGCGGCCTTCCCACCGAGATCGCTGAGGCTAGCCATGACAGCATATGGTGGGTCCAGACCGTCGGTTCGGAATCTCGTCAAAATGCTTCGCGCCGAGCTCGCGTGGTATCCGGGAAGGCCAGCCCTGGTGGGGCGAATGGTGCTCGCCTGCATGAGTGTAATGCTGGCGGCCGTGATCTTTAAGATTCCCGGCGCCGTATTAGGCGCCGGTTTCCCGATATTGATTTCGCGAGAAAATCTGAAAGCTACCCGGAAAACTGCATTTGACATCGGGGTAGCTTGTTCAATCGGAACTGCTGAAATCATTGTTGGCGGGATGTTGACGGCCGGCTCACCATTTCTTCATGTGTTGTGGGTGATGGTGAGCCTCTTCGCTGTATTCTACGCAATCAGCAGCTTGAACTTTACAAGTGCATCTCTCACTGTCAGCGCTGTGCTCGCAATTGGGATCGAGATATGGGACTATCCAGTCCCTGCTGAAGCACGCGTGGAACGTACGCTCTACACCTGGCTTGCAATTGTCATAGCGTGTATCGTTTCCGTCTTCATTGAAACCGTATTTGCGAAGAAGAATTCGCCTGACGCAGTGCTCAACGGGATCTCCCGTCGCTTAAATCTCATAGAAACGCTCTTGAGCCAAACCTCTGCGGCAGAGTTTCCCTCTTCGACGATGACGATTCAGCTCGCTCGTTCTGCGGCGAAAGGTGTAGACGATTTGTGCGAGCTCCTCGCAACTTCGAGCTATGACGCGGGCTTTCACGATTTGCTCGCAACTGTGATTGCGCTCACAAGGCAGCTCGTAGAGCTGGGTTCGAATCTTGTCGAATCGGCTCCAGTCTTGTCTGTGGAGGACCAGGAACGGTGCCGAGCCATTGCGCGAAACCTGGGTTTGGTTCGTTCCAGCCTCGCGCGCATGGAGTGTCCGGATTGGATCGATCTTCCTTTTGTAAGTCAGGCGTCAAATCCGATATTGATAGAAATTGAACGAACGACGGATTTAATCGCTCAGAGCTTTTGTAGTGAAAGCTTTCGTATACATTGGCTCTTGCCAGCAGCGGTTCCGACAGTGTCGATCAGTGAGTTTGTCGTCGGCGCCCTTCGAAATCCGGAGCATACTAAGTTTGCCGTACGCGGCACGCTCTCCGCTCTTCTTTGCTATCTGTTCTATATGAGCACAGGTTGGATGGGCCTTGCTGCATCGTCGATCTTAACGTGTACCCTTACTGCTCGACGGTTGACGGGCGCAGGTCGGCAGAGACAAAGCCTCCGATTTGCGGGATTCATTGTCGGGGCGGGCGTTATCGGATTAGGAACTGAGGTATTCATTCTTCCTCAACTGAACACTATCGCGGAGTATGCTCTGTTATTCGCATCGGTCCTCTGGATTGGTTCCTGGATAGCAACTTCCGGTCCACGGATAGCATTCTCCGGGTTTCAGATTGTCCTGGCCTACAGTCTGGTCAACCTCAACAGGTTCACAATCAATACATCTCTTGTGCCCGCTCGCGACGCGGTTCTGGGAGTCGTGTTGGGCGTTGTGGCAATGTGGTTAGTTTTTGACCATCTCTGGGCACAGACTTCCAGTGCATCTGTTCGCAGTCTGCTTTTGGGAACACTGCGCAGCGTAGCGAACTTCAAGGTAGCCTCGGCTGGGTCTTCTCAAGAGGCGAATCAGTGGTTGACTGCGGAGAGTTCAAAAATCAATCGGGATATCGACAAGCTGCGAGATCTTGCCGATATGTATGCCTTTGAAGCTTTCCCGAAAAAGCCACAGGAAAGCCTGGTAAATCGGAGCATTCAAACGCTCTTGCCAGAGTTGCGCGCGTTCCTGCTCGTGAAGACGGGACTTCTGCAGCACAGAAGCATGGTGATCGAAGTAGAGGAGGTACTTGTTCAGGAGGTGGAAGAGAGAGCCTCAAGTGTGCTTCAGGGATTAGCGAATGCAATTGAAGCAGCGTCATCTGAACAGCTCTCGTCGTGGGATGTGCGTGCTGAGGAGCTTCGCGCGAAGGTATCAATAGAGGAGACAAAATCGAGAGATGTAAAAAATCTATCGAGGCACACCGAAATGCGGTTGTGTGCTTCCCTGTTGGATGTGGCTTCTGATCTGGAGCGACGAGCTAGATTGAACTTCGTGCTAGAAACTGGTGTTGCAAAAGTAATGGACAATTGGTCTGTTGGAACAATCACCGAGACCTAGGAGTCGAACAAGGAGAAGTCGTTATGATCGAATCTTCTGATTTTCGGAATGCGAGAATACCGCTCACGAACGGAAGCGGCGATATACCCGTACTCGGCTTTGGCACTCTGATTCCCAACCCAGCCGTAACGATCGCTGCGACCAGAGACGCACTGGCAGCCGGATTTCGACATTTCGATTGCGCAGAGCGATATCGAAACGAGCATGAAGTAGGCGGGGCGTTAGAGGAGGGACTTGCCGCTGGAGGGATCGCGCGCGCGGACATCTTTGTCACCACAAAATTGTGGAACAGCAATCATCGGCGAGAGCGCGTGGAGCCGGCCTTCGCTGCGAGTTTGGAAAAACTCAGGCTTAACTATCTGGATCTCTACCTCATTCATACCCCGTTTGCGTTTCATCCGGGAGACGAGCACGATCCGCGAGATCAAAGCGGAAATGTCATTTACGACCGCGACGTGACCTTGCTCCATACATGGAGGGCGTTAGAAAGTCTCGTAGACCATGGCAAGTGCCGCGCCATTGGGTTGTCAGACATCGGTTTGAATAAGCTGTTGCCCCTCTACGAATCAGCGAGAATCAAGCCAGCTGTGATCCAGGTTGAGTCGCATCCGCACCTTCCGGAAACAGATCTTCTGGCGTTCTGCAAAGACAAGGGTATTGTGCTTTTGGCTTTCGCACCGTTGGGTCATGGAATGAGGCCGGGTCCGCTCGATGATCCAGTTATTTTGGCAATTGCCGCACGCGTTGGAAAGACGCCGGCGCAGGTACTGCTAGCCTGCGCAGCGCGGTACGGCTTTGCTGACCACGCCCAAAACTGCGGCCCGCGCGCAGGAGAATTTTAATATCTCTGCTCTTCCGGCAGATGCATTTGACGAAATCAATCGCATTCAAACCAGGCAGAGACTCAACGACGTGGTGAATACCGGTACTCCCGGCTTCATTCCGCGAGTTGGATCAACATAAAACCGAACTGCTTACCACTGATTTGGGGCTTGCTTCGCATCGGTGTATGGGCCTGTCCACAAGGCGATCTGCAGCTGCATGGACTTACACCACGCCTGGTGCATCTTGTTGACCTCATCTGCCGAATGCCCATTCGCGGTGAGATAGGGCTTAATAGTCTCATTGATGACCGCGATAAATCCGATGATGTCGCGCAGCGGGACGTGTGAAGTGGATTCCACACCATCTGTTTTGTTTTTCTTCAAACTTGTATGCCGCAGTGCAATCTCCTGCTGATAGTTGAGCCAGTCACGATCATAGGGGCGGAAGCAGGTATCGAGAATCCACTGCTCGAAGCGAAGATTGCTCTTGGCGAGATAGTCAGGCAGCGGTTCTCCTTCGAGTGAGCGCGAGTGTCGCGCCAGGTTCGGGATGCCAGCGATAATTCCGCTGCGCCAATGAAGCACGACCTCGCGAGTCTGACCCGTTAGGACTTCGCCTGCCAGCAGCAGATAACGTTGATCTTCTTCTGTGAAGCCTACAGTGACCTTCAGAGCCTCCAGTTCCTGAAGTGCGATCGGAGCGGGCGCGACCGCATCCGTTCCATATGTGTAACCTGGCACTTGCTCTGCGACTAGCTTCATCATCCAGCCTCCGTTACAGGCTAATCCATTCAGGCAGCCCTTCGTTTCAGATCGCCGAAAAATCACGCTTTGAGAAGCTTGTTCCCTGAGCAATCTCGCTCTTCATATCTCGGGCGCTTGGTGCGCCTGCTGGCGCCGCAGGTATGGTGCAGGACGAACACGGCGGAATGGTTCTGCGTACGAAGTCATAATGACGAGCTACTGCGGCGATACTGGCGTTGGCAGCGGCGGCATCGTACTTTGTATTGCGCCTTCGACCTCCCACGATTTTTCTTCTACTGTTTCCCTGCGTCACCGACGGAAGACAGCAGGCATGGCGACGATCGGATAAAAGCTGCAGTGGTTGAGGACGTCCGCTGGCAGCTCCTTCATTTGCGACGCTGAAAGTTTGAGGTCCTGCTGCACATTCGTCGCGATCGACGCACTTTGGTGCGAATAGTAGAGCATTTTGACCGGCCTGCGCAGAGAAAGACAGACGCTGTTAGCCGGTTGCTCTACTGGATCCAGATAAGCGAGTTTTCCGAGGTCCCGGGCCCACTCTCCAATCGAGCCAGTCTCTGCTCGGATCATTGCAACTTTAGTTTTCTGGCTTAGTGTTGTGATAGCCGGGTTGGGTTGCGACGTTGTTTTTGATATCTGATGGTTCCAGGTGGCCATCGAGATGACCGCGATTACTAGAGCCGGGACAATGGCAAGTGTTGCCAAGCCCCATTTGGCCGGCATCCCAAGCAAGGTTGCGTCGCTTTTCTGAGCAGGTTCGACGGGCTGGAAGCGAAGAAACTGAATACTGATGTTGTCACCGCCGCCGCCCGCAAGCGCGAGGTTCAACATTGTGGATGCCACAGCCGACGCCGATAGATTTTCTGCGGCAGCCACGGCTTCGATCTCCTCATGGCGTGCATAGCCCCATAAACCATCGGAGCATAGTATCAGGGCGTCTTTGGGCTGGATCGTGATCTCGGCGATGTCGAGAGAAACATCAGAGGATTGCCCGAGCGCCCGGGTGAGGACGCTGGCATCCGGGTGTTCGCGTGCCTGCGCGGGCGTTAAAAGACCCTGAGAATTCATGCGCTCCATCACGGAGTGGTCCCGAGTCAACTGCTGCAGGTGATCACCACGGAGCAGATAAGCACGGCTGTCGCCTGCATGCGCGTAAGTGACGTGATCGCCGTTCACTACGCATAGAACGACCGTCGAGCCCATCCCGTGTTGCTCATTCCTGGCAGCCGATCGCGTTCTTAGATCTGCGTTGACGCTGCGAACGGCCTGTTGAAGAGCCTCGGGCAGTATCAGATTGCCGTTGGCCTTCAAGAAATTTACAAAACCGTCCACGGTAGTTTGCGCGGCCTCTGCGCCTCCCTGGTATCCACCGATGCCGTCGGCGACGACGAAAAGTTCGCCGAATGGAGTGTTAGACCGCGCGACGCGATCCTGATTTTCGGTGCGTTGTTTGCCGACGTGGCACTCAACGCCGACAGAAATAGCCAGCGATGAGGAATGAGACAGGAGCGTTGACATGCTAAGTAAGTAAGCGCATTTTCGTTTTCAATCTGCTCAAAAAATATGGGCAGAAGTTATTGAATGTCTCGCATTCGCAGGAAGAGAAGGGCAACTGCAATCCAAAAGACGAGCATTCCTCCCAAAATAGCGAAGGTGGTCGGGAGAGGAGTACGGCTGGGATCGTCTTCCTGCGCTTCAAATTTTGATGGAGCCTGAGAGTTTTTCGGTTTATCCGGGAATTGCCCAGAGGCTAAATCCCATCCTCTTAGTACGTTTTGGGAGGATTGGTTCTTGCCTTCCTCTTCAACCTTCATTGGCTTGACTTCGTATTCTTTACTGTTGAGAACTTTAGAATCGCTGCTTTCTACGTAATGGTTCTTTTGCGCCTCGAGCAACAAGGTCGCTTCAAAGGCCCACCGCGATGGCACAATCTTAGCAACTTGTTGTATTAGCATCGGCAATTCTTTGATCGGCGCGAGTCCTCCTCCAAGCGCAATCACCGGTAACAGAATCAATGGGAGCATGGCGATTGCCGCTTCCGTAGTTGAGGCGCGGGCGGAAATGCAGAGGCCCACGGCTGAACCGACCAGCGAAGAGATATAAAGAACTCCGAGAGTGCTGAGGAAATCGCCTTTCAAATTGCACATCAGCGCAACAATTCCGAACAGCACGATGCATTGGAATAAGTTGAGAAGAGCAGCGATGGTCAGCTTGGAAAAGATATAGGAGGGCAGCTTCAGGCTGACCATTCGTTCGCGCTGAAAAACCGTCCATTCGCCGACGATGTCGCGGGCCACGTTGTTACAACCAAACCAAATGGCGGCGATCACCAGCAGAAAATCCATGCCAACAGCGTGTATGGTGGCTTTCGTAAATTGGCGCTGGTTAGAGTATTCCAGATGCCTGAAGACCAGTCCCAGCAGTAAACCGAATACCGGAGCCTGAACAAGCGTGATGATTAGCTGATCGCGATCGCGTACTTTCAAAATAAAATTGCGGCGAACCAGCGTCCACCATTGGCCGAAGCCAAACTTGCGAACAGCGCTCTCTGCAGACGCGTTCGGGGTGGATGGGATTTTGCCGGAGCGGTCGGTAACGAACAATTTCTTGTAACGCGACTGTTCGTAGGTCGTTACCCATTCCGCCGTAGACCGTTTTGCCAGGCCGCTTAATAACATTTCCGGACTTAGCTCTTTGCCCGGTTGCGTCTGGGCTTGCTTTGCAGATACTGGATCGAAGAACTCGATGGAATCAGGATGCGCGGGACCGAAGTACGCCAACGCGCCGCGTCCTCCGCGGTCGCGGGAGATCATGATCAAGCTATCGAATTGCTTGAAGATATCCACGCTGGGCTGGTGGATGGTTGTAATGATGGTGGTCCCATCTTTGGATAGTTTCTTCAGCACCTGCACTACGTTTTCCGCGTCATAGGAAGACAATCCGGAAGTAGGCTCGTCGAGGAAGATCACGGGCGCGTCGGCGATCAATTCCATGGCGATGTTGACGCGCTTGCGCTGGCCGCCGGAGAGAACTTTCTGCTCGGGCGAGCCAATGATGGTATTTTTCTTGTCTTCGATGCCGAGGCTTGCGAGGACTTTGTCGATCCGCTGCTCAATCTCGGAGTCATGCAGATCGGTACGCAATTTCGCGCTGAAATAGAGCGCCTCGCGTACTTTCAGTTGCGCATGCACGATGTCATCCTGGGGGACGTAGCTCATCTGCTGGCGGAAGCGATCGTAGAACTGGTAGAGATCGGCTCCATTGAAGAGGACCTTTCCGTCTGCTGGCCGCGTGTATCCGTTGATTGCCTTCAGGAATGTGGTTTTGCCGGCTCCGGCCGGTCCCATCAACGCAATCAGTTCAGAGGGGAAAACGGTAAGAGATATCGAATCGAGCAGGCGGTCTCCGCTAGGTGCGTTTACGGCGACGGCGGCGACTTCGATGGTGACGTTGCCGATATACTCGCGCTTCGCCAGAGCACCATCTTCAAGAAGCTGGAAGCGGAAACTTCCCAGGCCTATTTCCTGTCCGGGGCGAACGAGTGTCCGGCTGGTAATACGCACACCATCGACATAGGTGCCGTTTCTTGATCCCAGGTCTTCTACAAAGATGCCTTCCGCCGTGCGCTCCACTGCGGCGTGCTGCCACGAGATCATCGGGTAGTTGAGCGGATAAGCCGAGGACGGGTCGCGTCCCAGAATCATGCGATCGCCCTGGAAGCCGACGCGCTCAAACTGGCCCTCTCCTTGAACAAGTTTTCTCTCAGTCAGAATGCGGCTGGCGGAGATTTTGTAAGAGCCGAGATAAATTTCATCGGTAGGCTGTAACGTCGCACGCTGAATCTTGTTGCCAATATGGTTCAGGGCGGTGCCATTCGATGACTTCAGATCCTCGATGATCCACTGGTTTCCACTGCGCGAGATTCTCGCGTGCTGCCAGGAGATCATCGGATAGTCGAGACGGATTTCATTCTCTGGGGCACGGCCAATATTGAGTACTTGTGTTGAGGACACCTGTTGCCCAGATGAAGACGGCTGCACTGGCGAAGGCTGAGATACATTCTGATGCGAAGCAGTCGGCCACGGCATAGCGATGTTCGGCCCGAGCGTGATGTTGTCGGTTAAAGAAACATAGACCGGAGAACGTGGGTCCAGTTTGTAGCCGTTTACGAACGTGCCGTTGGTAGAACCAAGATCTTCCAGCACATATTGGTCGTTGTGAACACTAAGCCGGCAATGCCTTCCTGAGACGGATGGCTGAGTGACGACTAAATCACAATCGGGTGAGCTGCCCAGCGTCCAGGCAGCACTCGGAGCAGGCGCAGAATCTGGCATAGGCGAACACGAAAAAACTACGTCATGCTAGCACAGGAGAATCAAGAAGAATCTTAAAAAATACGACAGAATGTAAGTGCTGCTCCGAACTCGTGGCGATTCGTCTCCATCAACATGTTTTTTACCTGCGTCCCTCTGGAGTCCGTTTATGTAGTCGCCAGGAAGCGCCGTGGTAGTGCACTCGGTGTACATTGAAAAGAATTGTGAAGTCGGCGGGGCAATGTATCCAATCGTTTTCTCCTTCTTCGGAAGGGAGGCGTAAAAGATAAAAGGCGTGGAGGCCTCTGGTATGGGTAAGAAGTCGTGGATCGTACCGCTTGTAGTCCTGATAGTAGCCGGAGCTCTTCTCTTTCTGATCGTAGGTCATTGGACTACGTGGGAAGGCGGCCGCACAGAGCAGGTTACCGATGATGCTTATCTTCGCGCCGACATGACTCCACTCAGCACTCGCATATCAGGAACGGTGCGTACCGTTGCAGTTGGGGACTATGAGAAGGTCAAATCCGGTCAGACACTGATCGAGCTTGACGACGAGGATTATCGTGCGAATCTCGATCAGGCAAAAGCTGCATTAGCCGCCGCAGAAGCTGCCCTCGAGGACAACCAGGCAGCAAAGCGCATTCTGGACGCTCAGATCAAGGGAGCAGAGGCCGGCGTGCTTCAGGCCCAGTCTGCGGTCAATTCCGCGGAAGCTGGAGTTGCCGCGGTCCAGCCAGAGGCTGAGCGGGCAGAAACGGAACGTCGCAGGCAGGAGGCGTTGTTCTCATCGAAGGCTGCTACTCACCAGCAATTAGAACAGGCGACTGCAGAGGCTGGACAGACTGCGGGAGCGCTGGAATCGCGGCGAGCAGATCTCGCCCGTTCAAAGGCAGCGCTTGCAACCAGCGAGAGTCAACTCGAAGCGACAAAACGTCAGCGCGAAGCTCTTAACATTAAAGATGGTGGATACCGAGCCGACATCAAGGCCAAACAGGCGGCCATCGTCGTAGCTCAAGTAAACCTTGGGTATACGCGAATCTCCGCGCCGACCGATGGAACAGTTGGGGAGCGCCATGTGCTGGCAGGACAACTGGTAGCTCCAGGCACGCAGATGATCGACCTGGTAAGGGACGACGTTTGGGTGCAGGCGAACTATAAAGAGACGCAATTGACGAATATCCGGGAAGGCGATCCTGCGGATATTCATGTCGACACCTTTCCAAATCAGGTGTTTCACGGAAAGGTACAACAAATTTCTCCCGCGAGCGGTTCTCAATTCGCACTCCTGCCGCCCGACAATGCGACCGGCAACTTCACAAAGGTGGTGCAGCGGATTCCGTTGAAGATTGTTCTCGACCCTGGCCAGCCACTGCTGGATCGGTTGCGTCCAGGCTTTTCAGCAGTCGTTACAGTTCACGGCAGCGGTAATCATTCACGACAGGACGGTGCGCGTTGAGTCCATCGACGCCAACCAGTGGCAATCCGTCAACCCCGCCCGATGCCAGGGCCGGACTCACGACCCATCCGATTCTGGGTGTTGCCGGTGTCCTTCTTGGCGCCATGGTTGCCACGGAAATGGGACGTCTGATGAGTGTTGGCCTGGCGGACATTCGCGGAGCGATGCACCTCGGAGTGGATGAAGCCTCCTGGATCAACACATCGTTTAACGCAGCCATGATGTTCGTTGGTCCCTTCTCGGTGTTTATTGGCGGACTCCTCGGTCCGCGCCGAGTGCTTCTCGCCTGCGCGGCAATCTTCACCGTCGTTACCTTGATCCTGCCGTTCTCGGGATCTCTTCATGTGCTCATTCCGTTGCTTGTTTTGGCCGGCTTGATGGCGGGAACTTTCTATCCTCTGACATTGTCCTTCGTGTTGCGCAGTCTTCCGATGAAATACGTCTTGATCGGAATTGCAATGTACGCCATCGACATTGTCTTCACCACGGACATGGCACAATCGCTTGAAGCCTGGTACATCGACCACCTTTCCTGGAGATGGATCTTCTGGAACTCTTCCATTCTCACCCCGGTCATGATGGCCCTCATCTACTTTGGAATTCCCAGACAGCCCCTGCCAAAGCCACAACCCGGGCATCCGGCGCCGAACTGGCGCGGATTTCTCTACGCCAGTCTGGGGCTAGCGCTGTTGTTTATTGCACTCGATCAAGGACAACGAGTCGACTGGTTCCATTCCTCGCTTATTGTCGGCCTTACCGTGAGTGGCCTCTTTCTTATCGGCGCAACAATCGCGCGGAGATTCCTGCTGCCGAATCCATTGGTCAATTTTCAGTTCCTCCTGCGCCGTAATACTCTTCTCCTCAGCCTGGTACTCATTTGCTTCCGCTTCATCATGTTGGCAACCGTTGTGTCGATCCCTAGCTTCCTTGGAGCGATTCGCGGCTTCCGTCCGCTTCAGGAGGGTCCTGTTCTTCTCTGGGTGGCGCTGCCCCAATTCGTCCTTGGGATGCTTGCGATGTCCCTGATGCGAAGCATTGATCCACGGTTGATTCTCACGGCAGGGTTTTCATTGGTGGGTGTGGCGTGCGTCATGAATGCTACTGTCACCTCGGTATGGGCGGGCGGAAATTTCATGCTCTCGCAGGCAATCATGGCCTTGGGCCTGGCTCTTGCGTTCAATTCGATGGTGGGCTCCATCGTCCTTGAAGTAATCGACACCGGTGCCCTCACTCGTCCTGCGGACATACTTACCTTTGCCGGATTCTTTCAGGTTACCCGCCTGTTCGGGGGTGAGGCTGGATCTTCTTTCATGGGGCATTTCATCGCAATACGCGAACAGTTCCACTCAAACATCCTCGGTCTGAATGTCCGGATGGGAAACTATTTGACGAGCACAAGACTCTTGGGCTTGAGTCACGCCTTCTCAAGTCACTCTACAGGATCCGGTGTTCCGACCGAGCGGGCCGGAGAGGTCCTCGGCCAGCAAATTCATCAGCAGGCCTATACGCTGGCGATATCCGACAGCTTCCTGCTTCTAGCGACATCCTGCGTCATTTGCTTGGTTATCGTCGCCTGCATGTCCTCCGTGCCCACGCAATATAAGCAGATAGTCGCATCCACACCAGGCCCCAAATGAAGGGGAAAGACTGCGAGGAAGTTCGCCATATGAGACGTCAGACCCTCTTTAGAATGAATCGAATCAAAACTGAGGCGCTCGTTCCCATGTTGCTCTTGAGTCTCAGTATTGGTGGACGTGCACAACAAGCGGCCCCGGTCCATCTGACTCTTGATCAGACCATTGCTCTTGCGCTCAAACAAAATCATTCGCTCCAGCTGCGCGAGCTATCGGTCAAGGAAATGCACAATAAAAAAGATGAGGCCAAGGCTGCGTATCTCCCCCATATAAAAACTGAGGCGAGCGTGTTGCATGTCACCGAACTCAGCGGCATTCAGATTCCAGCCGGAGCTTTCGGGAGCCCCTCTTCGACAGGGCCCATTCCATCATCCTCGCTGTTTCTCGGGCAGGGCGCCCTTACTAGCTATACAGATGGAGTCGGCCTGGAGCAGCCCCTTACCCAACTCTTTCGTATCCACCAATCCAATGTGGCTGCGGGTGTCGATATTCATGTCGCAGAGACAGAACTCGAGCAGTCACAAGATGATGTTGCCCTCAAGGCGCGACAACTCTATTACAGCGTTCTAATTGCTCAGCTTCAGTTGAAGTCCTCACTAGATGAAGTTGAGTCGGCAAAGGTTAAAGCAGCAGAGAGCCAGAGCGACGTCGAGCGTGGCAATGCGCTTGAGGTGGTTTCACTTCAATCTGAGGCAGCGCTTCTGTCCGCAGAGCAAAAGCAGCTCGCTGCCAAGCTTAACCTCGATGATTCCAAGCGCCAGCTCGCAGACCTACTGGCGCTCCCTCTACATACTCAGTTCGATCTTGAGCCGGAAGACGCGAGTATCTTGTTGAGCATTCCATCGCGCGAGGAGGCTGTCCGTATTGCGAATGACTCCAGTCCCGAGCTTCGAATTGCACGACAGACGGTCGAAAAGGCGGAGGCTGGCGTGGCTGCCGCAAAGGATTCTTACATACCAGATATCACTGCACTTTCCCGGTACAGCTATCAGAGTGGAATCCCTTTTCTTGTCCACAATTTTGGAACGTTTGGATTTACTCTGAGCTACGACTTATTTGATGGCGGAAGTCGAGAGGCTAAATTGAGAGAGGCGAAGACCGAACTTGCGTCGGCACGAGTGAATCTCGAGAGGTTGGAAGAGGATACGGCCGCTGCCGTCGAGACAGCATACGACAGAGTGGAAGAGCTACAGCAAATGGTGGCCGTTGCACAGCAGGCGGTCCGCGTCAGAAATGAAGCCGCTCGTTTGGCGGATCGTCAGTTCGAGCAGAATGCTGCCTTGAATTCGGCTCGAACCCAGGCTCAGGCAGATATATCGAGCGCCACAGCATCGCTGCTCCAGGCAAATCTTGGGTTGTACCTCGCACAAGCCGATCTGAAAAGAACCATCGGACAGATGCCACGATAGATATCTCGGTTTAGCCTTGCAGGCTGATAACCTTGCGAATCGATGATTGAATCGCTCCAGGCTACTCCCACGCAGCGCGCTCGTCCGGCGTCAACGGAACAGGCAGCACCTGGCCTCGAGCTCCCGACTCAAATGACGTCTCGAGAATGGCCATGCAGGCAACAGCGTCTCTAGCTGGAATCGGCGGCGGACATTTACCCAGCACTGCATCTCTGATGCCCATGTAATACCCGAGCTGGTTGCCTATCGGCGACGGCACCTCGGTCTGCGCCCCTGTCGCACCGTCGTACACGATGCCAGGGTTCGGGTCATAGCCAAAATTCGGATCGTCAGGGAGCATTCCGCTCATGAGCTGCCGCTCTTGTACATCCGCGCCGAACTTTGCCCAGCTGCCCCGCGTGCCGTGAAGCACAGAGCGCGGACCGCCGCCCGATACCAGCAACGAGGCATGGAGAACCACCCGCAGCCGATCATAGATCAGTTGAACATGGGCCCAATCATCCGTAAGTCCACCTTGGCGCATGATGCCGAAGCTCGCATTCACCGAATCCGGAAGTCCGAAGAGGTGCAATGCCTGGTCGATGAGATGAGGCCCAAGATCGAACCACAATCCTGCGCCCGGGCCGGGATCCTCACGCCAGCGTTGACGTACGACTGGCCGAAAACGGTCAATATGGGACTCGTAGTGCGACACTTCACCGAGTACACCTGCTTCGAGAATTGCCTTTGCAGCAAGAATCTCGCTTTCCCATCGGCGATTGTGAAAAACCGAGAGAAGCCGGTTGTGTTCTTTTGCTATCTCAACGAGCGAACGAGCCTCAGCCAGTGTGACGGTGAAAGGCTTATCGATCACGACATCTTTCCCTGCGCGTAGAGCAGCGGCAGCAAGAGGAAAGTGGCTCTCATTCGGGCTGGCAATCACAACAAGATCGACATCCGGGTGCGTTGGCACCTCCGCAGCGGAACAGATCGTGATATCAGGAAAGCTTGCCTGTAGTATTTCGCGTTTGCCCGACCCGATGACAGTCAGGGCAAGGCCTGGCACCGACTGGATAAGCGGGGCATGGAAGGTTTTTCCCGCGAACCCGTAACCAATCAATCCCACTCGGATGGTCTTATCAATTCCGATCATGTATCTCAGACTAGGCTATTTAGCCGGTTTGCAGAAGGAGGTGTCATCGGTGTAAGCGCGTCTCACCTGCTCTGCTGAACGGCGCCATAAACACGGGGTCAAAGAAGAAGTTGTCAGAAATTAACTCAATTGTTTGCAATGGCGACCAAATTTGTCTTATATTTAACTCGGACTAAGTAAGTCTTATATCGGGGATTTTCCCGACCCCTCGCGCACAGCTCTTGGCGGAGAAGCGCGAGGCGCCGGGTGCCGTCAGCCGGATAGACTGCGGACTGCCTGCATTATAGGTCTGCAGCTCGACCCCCTCAATGTCCAGAGAACGCGCACATCAACGCGCGGCCTGGAAGCCATTTTAGGAGCGGACCGTGAAGCAGAAACACAGGAACAAGAAGCGCAGATATCTGACTGGCCATCGTGCCTGGTTGGCGATGGGCACCATTGCCGCCTACACTGCGGCAGGCAGTGGTAAGGCCGCGATGGCCTTTGCCGCAGGGAGGCAAAACCAGTCTGAAACACAGGCCCAATTGCCGGTGCTCCGGTTCGACATTCCTGCAGGACCGCTTGATCTGGTGCTGGCTCAGTTCGCCAAGACCAGCAATCTCACCATCAATTACACCGTCCCGGCTGAGACCATTCCCGGTTTCAAGTCTCATGGCGTCTCCGGTCTCTATTCCGAGTCGCAGGCGCTGCGGCAGATTCTCGCCGGGACCGGTCTCTACTTCACTTTTGCCGCGCAGGACACCGTCAATGTCGGGGTCAAGAACTCTGAATCCGTAGAAGTGACGGCCAGCGCTATCGACAGCATCGGGCTCTCCAAATTGCCCGTGCCGCTGGTCGATACGCCGCAGTCGATCAATGTCGTTCCTGCTCAGCTCATTGCCGACGAAGGCGTCTCCACCTTGCGCGATACCCTGCGCAACTCGCCCGGCATCAGCCTCGCGGCGGGGGAGGGCGCGTTGCAGGGTGACAACCTCACCATTCGCGGCTTTACCGCGCAAGACGATATCTTCCTCGACGGTGTGCGCGACTTCGGCAGTTACTATCGCGATCCCTTTAATTACGACAAGGTGGATGTGCTCGAAGGTCCGGCCGGTGTACAGTTCGGACGCGGTTCGACTGGCGGTGTCATCAACCAGGAGAGCAAAGTCGCGCAGCTTCATCCCTTCATGCGCTTCGACGGCGGCCTGGGCACTGATCTCACCAAGCGTTTTACTGGAGACATCAACCAGCCGCTGCCCGGCGTAGCCGACGGCGCGGCCTTTCGCCTCAATTTCATGGTGCACGACCAGAATGTCGCGCAGCGCGACGTCACCGTCAATCGCCGTTTTGGCGTAGCTCCTACCTTTGCCGTCGGGCTCAACACGCCCACCCGTCTGATCGCCAGCTACCTCCACATGGGTGCGGACGACATCCCGGATTACGGCCTTCCCTGGTACTTCGGCGCCAGTGCGCCAGTAGCACGGCATAATTTCTATGGCTTCGCCGATCACAACTTTCTGCGGACCAATGTCGATATCGGCACCATCCGCGCCGAGCACGATCTAGGCGATCATGGCTTGCTGCGCAATGTCGCCCGCTATGCCCACTACGAGCGCAAATGGCAGATCACCGAACCGCAGGTGAACAACGCCAGCGCCGGAACGATCACCCCGCAAACTCCGCTCAGCGAGGTGATGGTGAACCGCAACCAGCTCGCCGGCGTCAGCGACGAGGCCCAGCTTTGGGACCAGGCCGAGCTCACGTTCACCGGCAAGGTGTTGGGCATTCGCCAGACGGCAGTTCTTGGCGGCGAAGGCGGACGTGAAAGCTCCAATCCTACCCGTCCGAAATTCACCAATCCGGCGGGCATCAACACGGTTCCG
>Ga0206844_10212_pt1 | contig 17817 bp, 16 predicted proteins | sample Alteio_BWOrgCont_22_FD_152907 | JGI IMG/M metagenome (GOLD analysis project Ga0206844, IMG submission 152907) | Enriched cells from forest soil in Barre Woods Harvard Forest LTER site, Petersham, Massachusetts, United States -... | ecosystem: Environmental > Terrestrial > Soil > Temperate forest >...
ATACAGAAGTATATTAAGGGTGATGGTGGCCATGTAGTGATGGAAGATGGCGCTACCGTACCTGTTTCTCGTTCTCAGAAACACGCTTTTCTAAAAAAACTTAGTTAAGGTAGTTTAATAACTACCGTTTTACGTTAACTACTCAATAGGGTATGTTAACCACTCATTTATATATCTCAACAGAGGTATGAAGGCACACTTTTGCGCCACAAAAAAAATCCAACATTCTAAATTCAGTGAAAACTATGAAAATTAAAAAGACAATTTGTTCAGTATTAACTGCCTTGCTTTTATTAAGCGTCACGGGCCATTCGCAGCAATACATAAGCTTAACCACGGGCGTAAATAGCGCAGGTAATAATCTTGGAATATGCGCCGCCGACCCTCAGTGGATGGCTGCTGCACCAGGAACCACAAACTTTCAGAACGTGTATTGCTCAAATGGCAACACATGGGAATCGACCGGTGTTTTACACATTGAAACATGGGTAACCGCAATATGCGGACAATGGGTAACTCCATACATATATACCGGTGGTGGTTCGGTACATGGTGCCGGATTAGACAACACTCCAATAGGACAGTATGATTACCGTATGTATTTCACAACAAATAATACATGTCCCGTAAAAAGTGCTAAGATCGTTTTATCTTCTTACGGATGTGATAATGAGCTTTCTTATTTCAGTGTAAACAATAATTGGTTACCACCTGCTTTTCCAAACAACCCCAACACATTTGTTCACCTAGGTACTAACTATACCGTAAACATACCGCCAAGTCAAATCGTGCACGGTACAAACATTCTTGATTTGGCAGCAATAAATGACGATCATTACACCGGCATTTTATTATGCGGATATTTAGAAATAGATTATGGTCCTGACACAACACTTAAACCAGTCATTAGCGGAAATTCAAGCTTTTGCGCAGGCGCCCCTCTTACATTTACGGGGTCGAGCGGGACAACAAATATTAATACCACGGCCTGGGCAATAACACAATGTACTTCCACAGGGGCAATAATTTCAGGTGGATATCATTGGACCAGTTCGTCACCTGGCCTACCGGGTACCTTTACTTTCCCTCCTTCTTCTTTACTCACATGCGGTCAGTATTACCAAATAACACTTACTTTATTCAACAACTGCACCCTGCTTTCCGCAAACAAAATTATTTACATAAACTGCAACCCTACACCAACTATTGGCGGTGCTGATACTGTTTGTTCGGGTTCAACGGTAACTTTATGTTCCAATTATACTCCATCATCATTATATACCGAATCATGGAGCCCGCGAACTAAAAATCTGGCGTTTCTTAATTGTATTACAATGACGCCTGCCAGTCCGTTTACAACATATACCCTAACAGTTACCAATACCTCTACCGGTTGTTCAGGTAGTGCGACTCATACAGTACACGCTGTTCTTAACGACCCTAGCTTTGCGCTTACAGTAAACCCTGTAAATAGTACTTACTACACGCTTGCAGGATCGGATATTGCTACTACAGCAAATACAATACAGGGCTTTGGAGACATGTGGATAATTGAAGAACTTGATCCAAACACTATGGCTACGGTATATACACAAAACACTAATCCGCCTTGTTTCTGGACATTCCCTTCCGAAGGTTTTTGTGGATTTGATGGTATTAATCGCGTAGAAAATTGCAGCTGCACTACGTACCCTTGCCCTTGCACAGCGTTAGGCAAATTTAAAACTAATACCCCGTACCGTATTACCCGTGGTACCTGGAACCACTACTGCACATGGGCACAAATGTCGTACATCGTTAATTACACTCCATCAGGAAAACTGTTAAGCCAAGAGAACCCTGTTACTTTAGATAACAATACACCTGATATGAGCGCAATGCAGAATAACATCTCTACAGTCACTGATCTTGCATCGAATGTAAAGGTATTTCCTAACCCTAGTAAAGGCTTATTTACAATTAGGCTCGAGAACTCAGCTAAAGGAAACATAGAAGTATATGATGCGCTTGGCAGAAATGTTAAGAACGTTGAACTGAATGGATCTTCTGTCGAATACAAACTTGATCTATCAGATTTCGGAAAAGGGATTTATCTTTTTAATATGACAATTGATGGCAAAAGAATCAGCCAAAAAGTAGTAGTACAATAATAAAATAATCAGGAAGGGGAATACATTATTCTCCTTCCTTAATCAATATAAAAAACAGAAAATGAAAATCAAATCGTACATAAGCGCCCTAGGATTAATGATGTTATCAGCATCATATGTCAATGCGCAAACCATAGATATTTCTACAGGCACTTCGGGCGGGGCGCAGCAACCTCTTGCAGTTGCTGATAGCAAATGGACAGTAACTGTTCCCGGCGGAGGTGTAGCCACACCATTTACCGCTAATGGAACATTGGTACTGAATAATACCGCTTTTGTTGGCGACTATGCACTTGCCACCTGTGGCCGTTGGATATCACCTAATACCATACTTAACGGGGGCTTTATTGGCGACATGAATATTGGATCAACAGGCGTTTTTGTGTACAAAATGAAATTTGTTTACAATCCTACATGCCCTGTAGCAACAGCCGTAATAAATTTAAATGATATTGGAGGGGATGATAATGTGGGAAGTATTTCAGTTAACAATTCAGTTGTTATGAATTTTGCAGGCGTATCGTTCAAGCCATTCCACAGCTTCACTATAAACGTACCAGCAAGCGATATTGTTTCGGGTAACAATGAGATAGAAGTTACGGTAAACAACAACAGCAATTTTACCGGTTTGTTTATTTGCGGCAATATTACCATTACCCAGGTACCAAGCACACTAACACCAAGTATTACCAGTTCGTTAACCACTTTTTGTACCGGCCAGGCGCTTTCATTTACCGGTGCAGTAACAGGCGGAACACCAACCAATACATATTGGGAAATAGCACAAAGCAATTCAACCGGTACTCCGATAGCTGGTGGTTACAGCTGGAGTCAATGGAGCACAACCCCTCCTGGTGCGTTTACATTTCCAAGCTCAGTAAATCCACCATGCGGGCAATACTATCGCATAAAGGTAGCTGTTACCAATGCCTGTGTAGTCTGGGCCGAGGCAACTGAGGTGGTTTACATATCATGCTCTGCCCCACCTACCCCATCCATTGGAGGTGCGGATACTGTTTGCGCAGGTTCAACAGTAACACTATGTTCTAACTACTTACCTTCATCTACTTATACAGATACATGGAGTCCACGAACTAAGAATATTGGATTTATGAACTGTATCACCATGACTCCCGCAAGCCCTTACACAACTTACACCTTAACTGTAACAGACAATGTTACAGGTTGTATTGGTAGCACTACACATACCGTGTATACTGCACCTGACAATGCAACATTCTCTACCACCATGTACCCAACTAGTAGCACCTATTGCACTATTACTGCACAACCTGCTTTGGGTAACAGTGGCTACCAGGGCTTTGGTGATATGTGGTATATTCAGGAATTGGATGCAAACCTTAATGTAGTATGGACATTTAATGGAAATCCAAACTGCTGGTGGACATACCCGGGTGTAGAATATTTCCAGGGTTTTAACGGGCCTGCTCAAAGTCAGTCATGCAGTTCTTCGGGAACAGGTATGTTTAAAGCATCTACCTATTATCGTATAGTTCATGGTGTCTGGAATCACTATTGTTCATGGACACAAGCCTCTATCATTGTGTATTACACTCCGGCAACACATGCAATGCAGGCTAAGTACACCGAGTTAAAAGATGATGCAGCGCCTGATTTCGGCGACCCTACTTACATTAACCAAATAACCAATGCGGTTAAGAACACGGTTAAGGTTTATCCAAACCCAAGCAAGGATGTGTTTAACCTATCACTTAGTAATACAGGCAGCGGCACTATTGAAGTATATGATATGATGGGAAGAACAATAAAGACCATTGAACTAAATGTTCATGATACAGAATATAAGCTTGACCTTTCAAATATGCCTAAAGGCTTATACTTATTGAACACAGTTATTGACGGAAATAGGTCTACTCAAAAATTAATATTGCAATAACATAATAAATAACACAAATAAAAAAGGCCCGCAACATGCGGGCCTTTTTTATTGAAACCAATTAAACTACAATTATATTATTTAGCAGCTTCTGCATACATCTGCATAAACTTGGCATATTGTTCGGCCGTAAGGATAGTTTTCATCTTCTTATCCCTTTCGTCGCTCAACTCCTTTGTTTTCTTTACAATAATATCAGTATTGTTATTACTCGCGCGAACATCTTGAGTTGAAGTGATGAACCAATTCTCCACACCAACCATTTGGGTCTGCTGATCATTACTTAACCCATTAATGCTCTTACTCAGTTTCTCAACATGCATTTGAGCAGTTTGCAAGGCATCCTCCGGCTTATTTTCTTGCGCCGAAACCTGCATAGCTAAAAGAGCGAATCCTCCTATAATTAAAGCCTTTGTTATTTTCATTTTTTCTGTTTCTGTTATAAAGATACTAAATATTGCGCAAATCCCTGTCTTACTTCACGTCTTTAACCAGCCTAAACCCAATATATTGGTCGGAGAAAGAAGGCAGCATACCCCCCCGCATAAAAACATAACAGCCTTCGGCAAGGCCAATTGAATTACCACCTCTTATAGCTTTCAAAAACCCATTAGTGGGGCCCTTAGGATTTGTTGCTGGAGCCTTACTCGAATAAGCTTCGAACCAGTCTGAGCACCACTCGCTCACATTACCCGACATATCGTAAAGCCCTAATTCGTTAGCCTTTTTTAGCCCAACAGTGCGAGTACCATTTAAGTTACGGTACCATCCTACTTCATCAAGATTATCACTACCACTATAATAATAACCCTTACTTTCCTTTCCTCCTCTTGCAGCGTATTCCCATTCAGCCTCGGTAGGTAACCTATAACGATGGTTTGTCAACTTATTCAAGCGGTTTATGAAATCTTGTATCTGATTCCAGCTAACATGATCAACCGGGCATAAATAACAATCTTTATGGATGGATGGATTACTATCCATAACAGCTAGCCAAAGTGCCTGGGTTACTTCATACTTCGAAATATAAAAGTCATCCACTGTCACTTTATGTTGTGGCCTTGCCTCATCTCCTCCCTCAATATCAGCTGTATCACTTAGCCCCATTAAATACGAACCTCCTTTAACCAATACTTCGTCGTTCTCTAAATTGAATATACTTAATGCTGCTAATGAATCTAAAATTTTTGCCTTGCTTTCATCATCAATATCGATAATACAAACGCCTTTACTCTCATTTTCTTTAGGATAGATCTGTCTACTCTTACCAGTTATGCGATCACAAATAATGACCTTATACGGTGCGTTGGCATTTACCTTAAAATAAGTTTTCAGTGTATCGCCGGCAGCAACTGTAGTCCTTACCTTACCATTTATCAAAATGCGAGTTTCGGAATGCAAACATACCCTTACAACCGACTCATCTTTTTTTTGTGCAGAACCCACCGAGCCAAATAAAACCAATAGGAATATGGACTGTATAAACTGCTTCATTACTTATTGTTAAATTAAAATCAAAGCTATAAAAAGAAAATAAAGGATCTCTTTTATGCCACTATAACACCAAAATAGCACAAATATTTTACCGGAATCTTAAATCACTAACTATTTAGAGTTAAAGCACCCTTCCTTTAATAACATTTTTTTCAAGGAAAGCTTATTTCTCCCTATCTAAACTTGTTTAGTTTAATATCCTTTTCTATATTTGGTTAGATATTTAAACTCAGGGCGCATGAAAAAAGAGCTACACTGTATTCTTATAGCTTGTATTTTATCATTTTCAACAAATGCACAAACTATACTTGGTGTTGATGTATCCTCATACGAAGGCACTATTAACTGGTCGCAGGTAAAAGCAGGCGGTTATACATTTGCTTTTGCTAAAGCTACGGAAGGTGTTGGCTTAACCGATTCTTATTTTGTTGGTAATGAAACCAATGGCACATCAGCAGGAGTAGTTATGGGTGCCTACCATTTTGCCCACCCCGAGAGTAATACGGCCACTGCAGAAGCAAATTATTTTTTAAGCGTGGCAGGACCCTATATAAAAACCTGTTACTTGCCACCTGTGCTCGATCTTGAAGATCCACCAAGCGGGCCTTCACTTTCAACCTACTTCACACCTGCACAATTAACTGCATGGGTTCAAACTTGGATGACCACAGTTAAAAGTGCAACGGGCATTGCTCCTATTATATATATAGGGCCAAGTAACGCAAGTTTTGTGGACAGTTCACTGAATGTATATGGTCTTTGGATAGATGATTATAACAGCAATCCAAAAAATCCACCACCCAATATTGGTGTTTGGAAAACCTGGGATTTTAAACAATATTCCTGGACCGGCACAATACCCGGGATCAGTGGCACTAATAATGTAGACCAGGACGTTTTTCATGGAAGCATGAACCAGTTCAATACTCTTATTGGATGCAATGCAGTCCTGGCAAGTTTTACATCCAATGTAAAATCGGTTTGCCCTGGCTCATCCGTTAATTTTACTGATCAAAGTACTACCACCGGAACATTATCAGGCTGGCAATGGACCTTTGCCGGCGGCACCCCATCTACTTCCACATCTCAAAACCCGACAATTACCTACAATACACCTGGGGTGTATAGCGTAAAAGAAGTTGTAACTTCTTCGGTTGGTAAAGATTCTGTGACCTATTCCAGCTACATAAATGTAGTAGCAACCGGCACTTTGCCTTTAACAGAAGATTTTCAATCGTCTACTTTTCCTCCAACGGGTTGGTATTTAAACTTACCAAGTGCTAATGACAGTATGTGGGAACTTTGCACCAGCAAAGGATATAGCAGCACACAATGCATGTATTTCCCTGCCAACTGCGGACAAACGGTAAACATATCGGGTCAACGGCAGCAGATATATACTCCGGTATACAGTTTTGCCAATGCTAAAAATGCTGAAATGTCTTTTGATGTGGCTTATGAACCTAGTAACCTTACCTCTACCCCAAAATACAGTGACACCTTAGTGGTTTATTACTCTACCGACTGCGGTAATACATGGACAAGTATTTACTCAAAAGGGGGCGCTACACTTTGCACAACAGGAAGCACCACCGGAGCCGGAACGGATACAGCCGGTAGTCATGGGCACGGCTGTTTTGAGCCACCATCAAATAGTGCATGGCGAAGGGATTCTGTTAGCCTTGCATCACTTTATGGGCAGGCATCCGTAATGTTTTCGTTTGAAAGCCGTTCGGGTTGGGGAAATATTGTTTACCTCGATAATATTAATGTAACAGCGCCCGGACTAACAAGTATACCAAACATAACTAATAACAATGATGTTAGAATATATCCTAATCCAAGCAGTGGAGTATTTAATCTTATAGTAAGCAATTACGAACCGACGATGGATTATACTATCTCCGTTTATAACCTTTTGGGGCAGCAGGTCTATTCCGCATCTTTAAATGTACTGCCTCAAATAATGCAGGGATTCTCTATTGATCTTGGCAACAAAACAAATGGAATGTATTTTTATCGTATTGCAAACGCAACAAGGGACAAGATAGTTGCGGAGGGAAAACTAGTACTACAAAAATAAAAGCGATATTCTTATTCTGTTATTTTTGAGCGATAAATAACTCACTATGCGGAAAGTATTTTATCTCCTCGTTCTATTTCTATTTTCAAACACCTTAATTGCTCAACCCGCTGCACCCAAGGATTCGGTGCTTAGCATTAGTATTAAACAAGTAAGCACACCATATGGCTTCGCAATCCAGTCCTTATCACCTTCTGCCATAGAGGTTAGAAAACAAGTACTTAAAGGAAATAAAACATTATATAGACTTGGTACCAATGGTAAAAGCGCGCCACCTGAGAAAGCTCAGTTCTGGTCTGCAGAAGACCCTCGAATAGATTCTGCCGATTATGCCCGGAAATATGGAATACCATTAGAAAATGTTATACATGCTGACTATTTAGTAGAAGCTGTACTTAATGATACAACAGACTTTATTACACGCGAGGCCCCTCCTGCTCCCGGTCAAACTACATCGGCCGGAGGAATTGAAGTTGTTGTACCTCCGGGTAGTTTAAGAATAATGAATACTATTGTTTATAAAAAGCAATAGCACCTAATGGACCTCTATAAAACAATTGATAAAATAAAGCAGACACTAACTGATAACAACTTTGGTACCATTGCTAAAAAAATATCTTCGTGTGTAGAGCAAGGCAGTACAGGAAGTGAAATACTAATGATAGTCGGCCATTATCTGTTGCAGTTAAAAGAGGTTTCGCCCAAGGCTTATTCATTCATACAAAAAGATGTGGAGGAATTCATTTCCGAATGTAATAAAATCGGGTTGTTCCCTGGCAAAAAATAAATTATCCGCTTTCATATTATTACAAAAGAAAAAGGCTGCTATTACTAGCAGCCTTTTTTTGTGATCCCGATGGGACTCGAACCCATGACCCATACATTAAAAGTGTATTGCTCTACCAACTGAGCTACGGAATCAACACTAAATACCTGTAAAAGGTGCGCAAAGATAACAGCATTTTACAAATACCAAATCTATTCTTGTAAAAGTTTTTTTATGAGGATGGCTTAGAACACCTTCCGGTAGGTAATATAGGTCTTATATGGTGTTACCTGTAGCAATGCTACCAACAGGTGTATCATCTTTTCATTAAAACTTCCTATCCAGTTTATAAGTATGCTATCGTACCTCTTTTTGGGTTGTATTACCTTGCCAAGCTCATTAAAAATAGCTGCTTCTATCCCTTTCCCTTGAAATTCTGGTATAATACCAAATACTATTCCCATCATAGTTCGGCAACCTTTTGTTTTTTGGTACCAAAGGAACTTAAGCTTACCTACCAGGTTCATATTACCATTTACATAACGGAATATCTCATTTAACTCCGGAAGAGCAATGAATACACCAACAGGCACATCTTTATAGTAAGCAAACCAACATATATCCTCATCAAGTACGGGCTTCATCTTATGCATTATCTCCCGCGCCCTTTCTTGCGTCAATTCTTCAAAATCAGTTCTCTCTGCTTTCCAGGCCTTATTATATATTTCCCTAAAATCGTCTGCGTATTTTTCGCCTTGGTTCTTCTTTATGGTCTCAAACCTATAATTGGTATCGCGCATTACACGTTCGGCCAAGCCCACCAGCCTTTGATTAGGCGGATCATTCACACTACGGCGATATACAATTTGCTCGTAATAGTTACTAAACCCATAATCTTCGAAAAAGGCTTTGTAATAAGCCGGATGATAATTCATGGTATATGTAGCCGGTTTATCTCTTCCTTCCGAAAGCAAACCCCAAAACCTATCCTTCTCACCAAAATTTATAGGCCCGTCCATAGCCTTCATGCTCTTAGCAGCCAGCCAGTTTTTACACGCATCAAAAAGTGTAATTGCAGCTTGTTTATCATCAATACATTCGAAAAAACCCATACCACCAGTCGGTTGCTCAAATGTATGCGCCACTTTATCATTTATAAAAGCGGCTACTCTTCCAATTGGCCTATTGGCATCATTATACAATACCCAGCGTATACAATCGCCATGCTTAAAATAAGGGTTTTTATCCTTATCAAATATCTCCTCTATTTCCTGGGTAATATGTGGAATCCAATTAGGATCATTTTTGTAGATAGAAAATGGAAGTTTCGTAAAATCGCTTACCGTTTTCTTATCTTTTACCTCAACTAACTTCATAAACTAGTCTTTTAATAAAACAGCTTCTTTCCCTTTAGTTTCAAGGGTAACTGTTATATGCTCCTGCAATGTGGTAGCTATTGATATACCTGAATAATCTGCCTTAATAGGGAACATAGAATGATTACGGTCAACCAGCACAGCTACCCTGATAGATTTAACAGGCGATTGCAAAAATATCTTCATGCCGTATGACAACACCTTACCGGTATTCAATACATCATCAACCAATATGATTGATTTACCCGATACATTTTCCTTTTTATCTATCGATACAGCCGTTTCTCCTGCAGGAGCCTTTTTATTGATGTTTATCTTAAGCAAAGTAACATTCAGTGGAGATATCTTTTTCAGAACCTTCCCCAACTTCTGGGCGAGTGCATACCCACCATCTACAACACCGGCCAGTACAATTTCTTTTTCGTGGGCATGTTCCTCATATATCTCGTATGCAATACGCGTTATCTTCTTTTCTATCTGGCTTGCGTCGAGTATTACTGTTTGCATTGCAGCTAATTTTCACCAAAGGTAAAAAAGACAAGCGAATATTAAATATTCACCTGCTAATATGTTGGTTAGGAAATATTAACTTTGTATAAAAGCCGTGAATGGGTTCATATATTAAAGCTATAAGCTATTATTTACCTGAAACAATATTGGATAATGAACAGTTGTCTTCCATATTTCCACAATACTCCCCAGAAGAAGTTTTCAGAAGAAGTGGAGTTTTAGAAAGACACATTTCTGCCCCAGCTGAGCTTCCCTCTGATATGGCGGTAAAGGCTGCCCAAAAACTGTTCTCTGAAAATAGCATCAATAGAAATGAAATAGATTTTTTGATATTTTGCAGTATGTTACTCGACAGGCAGGCACCAACCACCGCTTGCCTCTTACAGGAACGGCTTGGGTTATCTAAAAATACGGGCGCATTAGATATGCCAATGGGTTGTTCAGGGTATATATATGCATTATGTCTCGCCAAATCACTTATAGGTAGTAGTGTTGCTAAAAATGTATTGATACTGGCAGGAGATTGTGTGACAAAAACCATTGAACCAACAGACCATGCCTTACGATTGTTGTTCGGAGATGGTATGACAGCAAGTTTGGTGAGCCATTGTAGAAAAGACGAAATTGGATCTTTTGTACTAGGAAGTGATGGAAGCGGAGAAAAAAGCTTGGTAATAAAGGGGAATAATGCAAGAGAAAACTCGGCCCCGGAATGGGCGCCGTCTATAGTTAGTACAATGCCTTATGGTAGATTATCAATGCACGGTATTGATGTGCTTTCGTTTACACTAAAGACCGTACCCAAAATGGTGGATGACTTATTAGCAAAAGAAAATCTAACAATCGATGACATTGACATGTTCATATTCCATCAACCGGGTGGCTTTGTATTAGAAAAGCTTCAAAGAAAGCTTAAGATTCCACCTGAGAAGTTTTTTATAAATATTCAAAATATAGGAAACACAGTATCAGCCTCTATACCTATTGCCATTAGTAATGCCCTAAGAACAAAACGCATTAAAAAAGGGCAGCGAATCTTGCTGGCAGGTTTTGGCATTGGCCTTTCATGGGGCTGCACCGTTATTACTATTTAGATATTAATTAGACTATCCTTGATATTTACTTTAAATAAGCTATTTTTGTTAGACTAACGCTTTTTCAACTTATGGATATCAAGGATTTTATTAAAAAATTCAGGGCTGAGTTCGAAGATATCCCTCAAGGCTCCATTACTCCTTCAACTAGTATTAAAGACATTGAAGGATGGGGCTCTATGCACGCACTTATAGTGGTCGCCCTTGCAGATACCGAATATGGGGTTACTATAAAAGGTGAGGAGTTAAAAAAAGCTAATACTATACAAGACTTGTTCAACCTTATAGTCTCTCAGCAAAAATAAAAGGTTAGCGACATTACAATGGCTTTCTTTTCTGTTGAAAATATTAACCTATTGGGAATTGCTGCTGCTGTTCCGAGAAATGAAATTTCTAATTACGACTATGATTTTTTAAATGAGTCGGAGCGGAAATTACTTATTAAAACTACGGGTATAGAGAAACGAAGGGCCGTATTAAATAGTGGCATTACAACGACAGATCTTGGAATGGCCGCTGCTGAAAAACTTTTAAAAGAAACCAACACATCTAAGGATGATATCGGAATCTTAATATTTATTTCTCAAACCCCCGATTACTTGTTACCGGCAAGCAGTATACTACTACAGAACCGCTTGGGGCTTTCTAAATCCTGTATGGCATTTGATATTAACCTGGGCTGTTCAGGTTATATTTATGGCTTGTCAGTTATTGGTTCTTTAATGAATCAGGCAAAAATTAAAAAGGGGCTCTTAATTGCGGGCGATATTTCATCTATTAGTGCAGTGAGGGAAGACAAAAGCGTTTACCCGCTTTTTGGTGATGCTGCCACGGCCACTATGCTTGAATACAATACCCAAGCCGACAAAATGCACTTTAGTTTACAAAATGATGGCAGCGGCTATGAAGCCATAATAGTAAGAGAAGGTGGAGTAAGAAAACCATTAACAAAAGAGTCCTTTCTTATTGAAGACCTGGGCAACGGTGTTTCCCGGGCACCCCGTAACCTGGAATTAAATGGAATGGATGTATTTAATTTTTCAGTAACCGAAGTACCTGCCAACGTTATTGAATTCCTAAGGGAAACTTCAACAACTGTAGATTCATACGATCAATTTATAATGCACCAGGCTAATTTACTAATGAATGAAACTATTCGTAAAAAATTGAAATTCCCCGCTGAAAAAGTACCTTACTCTCTTTCTAAATATGGCAATACCAGTTCTGCATCCATACCATTGACCATAGTGACCGAGTTAGGGAAAAAAGTATCAGGCAATGTTTCATTTTTGCTTTCTGGTTTTGGTGTTGGCTTATCCTGGGGCACTGTTTCTTTAAAAACCCATAACTTAGTCTGCCCTCAACTTATTGAATTATAACCATGGCTACTCCTTTTCATCTCAACCATAAGACCGTTCTTGTAACCGGAGCTTCGTCGGGCATTGGCAAACAGGTAGCTATAGAGTGCAGCAAAATGGGCGCCAGGGTTGTTATCACAGGACGAAACACGGAACGTCTGCATGATACTTTTAAAAAAATGGAAGGTGAAGGACATTCACAAATCAGCTGCGACCTAACCGATAATGGTGACTTAAATAAGTTCACAGAAAAACTGCCTCTCCTTGACGGAATAGTTCATAGTGCGGGTATGGTTTTACCGGTTCCTGCAAAGTTTACCGAAGAAAAACACATTGCGCAATTGTTGGGACTAAACTTTAATATTCCTGCCTTACTCACAGGTAAGTTATTAAAGAATAAAAAACTGAACGACAATTCATCCATTGTTTTTTTATCATCAGTGGCAGTAAATTACCCATATACCGGCTCAGCAATTTATTCAGCATCAAAAGGGGCCATAGAGGCGTACAGTAAAAACCTTGCATTGGAGTTGCATACTAGGAAAATACGGTCTAATTGCTTAGTGTTATCTATGGTAAATACGCCCATTTTTCAGGAAACTATAAAGCAGGGAATGCATGGTAGCAATGTTGATGAATATGCAAGTAAGTATTTATTAGGGATTGGCGAGCCACAAGATGTTGCATACGCTGTGGTGTATTTATTATCGGAAGCATCACGATGGGTTACAGGAACTAATATGGTTGTAGACGGCGGATACAGCATACTTAAATAGAGTAGTTAATGAATAACGAAATAGCGAAAATATCTGTTGTTGTACCTGTATACAATTCATCTAAGGTGCTGTATGAGTTACAAGCTCAAATAGAAAAAGCTTTTACCGAACTGTCTCTGGTCTATCAATTAATATTAGTAGACGACTACTCCCAGGACGATAGTTGGGATATTATTAAAGATATAAAAAGTAAGAATAAAGCCAATATAGTGGCAGTACGAATGGCCAAAAATTTCGGACAACATAATGCTATTTTTTGTGGTTTACACTATTGCACAGGTGACATCATAATTACCATGGACGATGATTTGCAAAACCCACCGTCGGAAATAAAGCACTTATTACAACGCTATAAAGAAACTAATGCAGATGTAGTTTACGGAACTTCATCTTCGTATAGCAAACCCATTGCACGTAGGGTGGCCAGCCGTTCATTTAAAACTGTCACTAAATTATCATCGAAAGCAATTGGTGAGGGTTCATCATTCCGTTTACTCAAGAAGGACATGGTAGCAAAGCTGGTTAAACACACACAGTATTTTGTTTTTGTTGATGAGCTCATTTCATGGTATTCTTCAAACGTTGAATTTACTGAGGTAAAGCATGAACGCTCACAGTTAAAAAAATCACGTTATGATTCGTCGAAGCTCTTTAACCTGTTCTACGAATTAGCTATTAGTTACAATACCACCCCTCTCAAAATGATAACTTACCTTGGCTTTACCTCGTCGTTAGTTTCATTTCTGTTTGGTGTTTATTTTATTGCACGTAAGTTTTTCTTTCATGTGCGCTTGGGCTATACCAGCATAATTGTAAGTATTATGTTCTCCGCTGGTCTTATACTGCTTAGCATAGGTGTTATAGGCGAAACCTTAAGGAGAATGTATAACATTATGAATACCCAACCGCAATATTCTGTTGGTGAAGTATTAGAATAATTCCTTTTATGATCATACGTAAATATGGCATAGTTCTTACCCGGCTTAAAGAAGTTGATATTGAACTAGTACGCCAGATGCGTAATACCGAAGAGATAAGGAAGTACATGCATTACCGCGATGAAATAAGCTCCGAAATGCAGAAAAAGTGGTTCGTTTCTGTGAATAATGGAGTTAACTATTATTACATCATTTCACATAACGGAAAAAAAATCGGGCTTATTCACGGCAAGAATAACGATTTCGAGAAAGGCTTTTGTGAAGGTGGCATATTCATTTGGGATAAAGTATATATTGGTACTATTATCCCATCGCTGGCTTCGGTAATCCTTAATGACTTTACTTTCGTTACTTTTCAGGCATTAAGTACTGTTTACGCCAAGGTAGTTGAAGGTAACAAATCTGCTTTTGAATATAATAAATTAATGGGCTATGAACCTTGTCAACCACTTAATAACGACAAAGAAGTTATTTGGATGAAACTTACTGCTGAAAACTATTTAATTCACATTAGGCACCTGCGTAAGGGCATAGCGAAACTTACAGGTGATGATACTTCACTTTCGCCCGAAGAAATTGACTTTTCGGATGATTCAGCGGAAGACATAAGAATTCTATATAGTAATTTACCTAAGGCTTTACAAGGCCTTAAGTCCCGTATAATACAATCGGGGCATCAAGTATAGCTTGCTATATCAGGGCATTTAATGGCTTAAATTATCGGGGAAATATTACCTTTGTAGTTAAACCAGAGATTAGAGAGAATGGCATCAACTATGGCTGCAAAAGAAGAGATGATTGGGACGGTACCGGTACATACTGTACTAAGGGCTTTCGAGCTTATGTGCCAGGCCAAAGCAATGACGGAATTATTTGAGAAAAATGCTTCTGTCACCAGCAAATATGTTCATGCTACTTCACGCGGCCACGAGGCTATACAAATAGCCCTGGGCATGCAATTAAAGCCTCAAGATTTCCTTAGCGCTTATTACCGCGACGATAGTATTTTACTTTCTATAGGCATTACCCCTTATGAGTTGATGCTGCAGTTAATGGCAAAGGCTGATGATCCGTTTTCAGGTGGAAGGACTTATTACTCTCACCCTAGTCTGAATCGTGATAATATGCCTAAAATACCTCACCAGTCATCGGCTACAGGTATGCAGGCTATTCCATCTACGGGAGTGGCTATGGGCATACAGTACCTCGAAAAACGCGGACTTGCTAAAATCCATGCCGATGGTAAGGGAATAATGGCCTGTTCCTTAGGTGATGGTTCTGTTACTGAAGGTGAAGTTGCTGAAGCATTTCAAATGGCAGTGCTTAAAAAACTGCCTATACTCTATTTAGTACAGGATAACGAATGGGATATTTCGGCTACTGCGAAAGAAACCCGTGCGATGGATGCGGTGGAGTACGCCAAAGGTTTTAAAGGACTTGAAACCCGCAGTATTGATGGTACAGATTTTATGCGCAGCTACCAAACTCTTAACGAAGTAATAACTACTATGCGCCAGGAAAGAAGGCCTTTTTTAGTGCATGCAAGGGTTCCTTTACTAAACCACCATACATCAGGTGTTCGTAAAGAATGGTACCGTGGAGATTTGGAAGAAGCTGCTAAGCGCGATCCTTTCCCTCGCTTACGCAACCAGTTAATTATTGCCGGATTCAATAGCGATAAGCTCACCCAGGTTGAGAAAAAAGCGACCGAAACTGTTCAACAAGATTATGATAAAGCATTAAAAGCAGCTGACCCAAAACCGGAAGACGCTTTTAACTATATATATGCCCCTACCCCTATTACTGAAGAAAAGGGGGTAAGAGAACCTAAAGGAAAAGATAAGACTGTAATGGTCGACTGCGCCTTGTTTGCTATACAAGAGCTTATGGAAAAACACCCTGAGTGTTTATTCTATGGGCAAGATGTGGGCGGCAGGCTTGGCGGTGTTTTCCGCGAAGCGGCGACCCTTGCACAAAAATTTGGCGACGACCGCGTATTTAATACACCTATACAAGAGGCTTTCATCATTGGAAGTACAGTTGGTATGTCGGCAACAGGTTGTAAACCTATTGTCGAAATTCAGTTTGCCGATTATATATGGCCCGGCTTAAACCAATTATTTACGGAAGTTAGTCGCTCATATTATTTATCGAATGGCAAATGGCCGGTAAGTTCCATCATGCGTGTACCTATTGGCGCCTATGGCAGCGGCGGACCATATCACTCATCAAGTATTGAATCGGTACTGACCAATATACGTGGCATAAAAATTGCATACCCTTCAACCGGAGCGGATTTAAAGGGCTTGCTAAAAGCAGCTTACTATGATCCTAACCCTGTGGTAATGCTTGAACATAAAGGCTTATACTGGTCGAAGATAAAAGGCACTGAAGATGCAAAGACCGTGGAACCTGATGCTGATTATGTAATACCATTTGGTAAAGGCCGTATGGTGCTTGAAGCAGAAGCTCAGAGTGAACCGTCGGTTGCAGTTATATCTTATGGTATGGGTGTTTACTGGGCAAAAAATGCAGCCAAAAAATTCCCTGGCAAGGTTGAAATTGTCGACTTGCGTACCCTCGTTCCACTGGACGAAGAAATGATATATGCATCGGTTAGGAAACACAACCGCTGCCTGGTAATTACCGAAGAACCTGCCACCAATAGTTTTGCACAATCTATTGCGGCGCGCATACAACAAACCTGTTTTGAATCATTAGATGCACCTGTAATTGTTGCAGGATCGGAAAATACACCGGCAGTACCGCTTAACTCAACTCTTGAGAATACTGTATTGCTCAACGCCGAAAAAGTATCGGCTGCCATTGAAAAACTTTTAGCTTACTAAAACCAATTATGTTACACCTTTCAAAAAACAAGACAGTTATAGCACTATTCATCTTTGCTATGGCTGCTATTGCTTTAACTAACACTTCATGCAAACCAAGTGTTGATTATTCAAAGCAAGTAGCCGTGTTAGACAGCTTAAACAAGTCCATGCATATTGCAGATTCATCTTTAGCCAAAGTTGATACCGCAACCATTAAGAAAGACGCGAACCATGTAATGATGTCTCTCGAGCTTATAAAAATGGCGCACCAGGATAGTATGAGTAAAGGTGCTGCTGAAATATTCAGGAACTTTAGTTCGGTACGTTGGCAGTTGGAAACCTTTATGGGTAGGCGCGCAGTTATGCGCATTGAAATGGGTAAATCAATGGTGCAGCTCAATCACCTTAGCCATGATCTTAAGAACAACTTAATTAAGGCAGATAGTGCGGCTATCTTCTATAATGTGGAAGCGAAGAAAGCCGGCTTATTAATAGAAAGCGAAAAGATGAGCATGCAAATGCT
>Ga0206844_10199_pt1 | contig 17604 bp, 19 predicted proteins | sample Alteio_BWOrgCont_22_FD_152907 | JGI IMG/M metagenome (GOLD analysis project Ga0206844, IMG submission 152907) | Enriched cells from forest soil in Barre Woods Harvard Forest LTER site, Petersham, Massachusetts, United States -... | ecosystem: Environmental > Terrestrial > Soil > Temperate forest >...
GACCGAGATAAAGATGAACGGGATAAATAGAACCTGAAGGACTCTGATCACCGATGCTGTGCCGAAGCTCAGGCCGAGATTGATATGAAGCGCGCTGTAATAATAGGCGGCGACGAAGCCGCAGAAGCCGAACGCGATAATATTGCGCGCTGGAATTCGGCTGATCAACTGCCCGGCCAGAGGCATCATGAAGATGAGAACCACTCCACCGGCTGAGAGCGAAAGGCCCGCGACAGTGGCTGTGTAGCCAAGCTGCGCCTGCAGAAATTGCGGCTGCAGCACAGTGGTTGCGTTAAGCAGTCCGCCGGTAAAGAGCATGAGGAAACAACAGGTGGCGAAATTGCGATTCTTGAAGAGGCGCAATTCCATGATGGGATTTTTCGCGAACCACTCCCATGCGAGAAGGGCGACAAACGAAATAGCAAAAGCGATGCCGAAGCAACGGATGAAGTTTGACTGGAACCAATCTTTTTCTTCGCCCTTGTCGAGCATGATCTGCAGCGAGGCCATCGAGATCACGAGTAGCCCGATACCCAGTCCATCCACATTCAGCAAATTCTTGCGGTCGGCCTTGATCCACGGTGGATCGTCGACCAGGCGGTTGGTGAGTATCAGTGTGAGTATCCCGACGGGAATATTGATGTAGAAGATCCAGTGCCAGCTGTAATTGTCTGTGATCCAGCCGCCGAGTGTGGGGCCAATGGAGGGAGCGAGAATGGCAACGAGCCCGTAGAGGGAAAACGCTAGGCCGCGCTTGGATGGCTCGAAAGAATCGGCCATGATGGCCTGCGCCATTGGCTGCAGACCACCTCCACCCGCACCCTGTATCACCCTGAAGAGCAAGAGCAGCCCCAGCGAAGGCGCAATGCCGCAGAGGAACGAGCTGATGGTGAAGATGGTGATGCAGACCATGAAGAAGTTCTTGCGCCCCATAATGCTCGCAACCCATCCGCCCATGGGCAGCACGACGGCGTTCGAGACAAGATATGCGGTCAGCACCCACGTGCTCTCGTCCTGGCTGGCGCCGAGGCTGCCGGCAATGTGCGGCAAGGCCACATTGGCGATGGAGGTGTCCAGCACCTCCATGAACGCGGCCAGAGCCACCGTTGCGGCAATGATCCAGGGATTGACACGGGGGCGCCAGCGATCCTGGGCTATCAATTTCGGTTCGGCGATCGTTTCGCTTGCCGCCATCGCAGTAGTCTTCGCCTTTCGTCACAGGACGACAACAGCTTCCTTCATGCGGCTGGAAACGGGTTGCCTCTGCATAGATGCGCCCCGTCGGGACAACGTCGCAAAGATGCCTCATTTCTATAAATTTTGGCAAATGATTTTTTTGCCGATGCGGGTTGATCATCCACGGTAGATCAGCTGGACGCTGCCGGCTGGATACAGGTAACGGCGGGGTCCTCGACTAAACTGATCGAGAGACCAATGGCTATGCATACCTTTGACATGCAGGCTTTGCATGCGGCACTCGACGAGAAGCGGTGCGCCCTGGGCTTGAGCTGGGAGGAACTCGCTACGGACATCAACAAGCCTTTCAAGGGCACGACTTCGATACCTATCAGCACGGGCACGATACGGACTATGGTGAAGAAGAGCTCCGTAACCAGTGCAGTCGTGCTGCAGGTCCTGCGTTGGCTCGATCGAACGCCCGAAAGTTTTCTGTCGGGACGGCTGGGTCAGTCAAATGTCGATGAGAAACTACCGGCCGCGGGCGCTGCTCATATTCTGCGCTTTGATACACAGGCGATGCATGCGGCGCTCAATGATGAGCGTCAAAGACGCGGCTTGACGTGGAAGCAGCTGGCGGTTGAGCTGCCGGGCTTCACACAAAGCATGATTGCCAATCTTGCTGAAGGGCCGCTCATCGGGTTTCCTCGGGTGATGATGATTCCGCAATGGCTCAAGTGTCCGGCTGCAACCTTTGTGCGCGTACGGAATCGGTAGATCAGCGCGTTTGCGGCCCGTCACCGGACGCGTCGTTCACGGCCCAGTAGCTGGCCCGCGCTACCACTCGCGCGTTGTAATCGTTGTTGAGCTTCACCTGGATATTGTGCAACCCGGGCGTCAGCTCGGTGGGGCGGAAGCTGAGAATGTAACGATTGCGGGCATGGCTGGCCAACTCATCCACACGGTCCTGAAAAGCTTTTTCGCGGGTGAAGGCGGCATATTCACCGCCGCTCATCACGGCCAGCTCGCGCGCGGCATTTTTGTGCACCGCGGCAATCGCCATCATCAAGGGTGCGAGGATATTCATCGAGGAGCCGCCTTCGCCATTTCCCTTCCCCCAATCCATCAGGCCGGCCTTGGTGGGCGAATAGGTGAGGCTGAGGACGAGCGTATTGCTGGTGCCGATGCGCTCGACGAGGTCCTGCGCGCTGACGGTCTTGCTGCCGTGATCGCGCGATTCACTGATCAGAAGCAGCACGCGGCGGTGGTCCGGCGGACGATGCTCGAGCAGATCGACGGAATAGCCGACCGCGTCAAAGATCGCAGCCCCGCCGTCTCCGGGCTTGAGCTGCTGCAGGTCGTCGGTGATGTTGGCGGTGTCACGCGAAAAGCCTTCGCGATAGAGTGGCTTCGAGTCGAATTCAACCAGCGCCACTTCCCCGCGTCCGCCGGCAGTAAAAAGATCGAGGAGCGGACCAAGCCGGGCGAGCTTGTCGAACTCGAGCACGCTCGAGCGCCCGCGCTGGATGCAAACGATCAGCGAGACCGGCTGCGTGTCTAAATCGTCGTCGACATGGATGTTCTGCTTCACGCCGTTGTCTTCGAGCGTGAAATCTTTTTCGGCAAGTCCGTACACCACTTCGCCCGACGGCTTTTCAACCAGCGTCGGCACCAGCACCACGCTCGTGTTGACGCGAATTGTCGGCGGGAGCTGCTGGTCTGGTAGCGGACCTGGTATTGGATTGGCAGCAGACGGCTGCTGCGGTGCGCTCTGAGCCGGTGGCGGCGCTGTCGCAGGCTCGCCCGGAAACGGCTCCTGTGCCGCACTGATCTGCGTGATGGCCGCTGCAAAACAGATGACGATCCATGCGCGTCGGAGGATTGGAAATGCCACCATACCTCTATGACAACAGAGAGCAGGCCAAGTGCCAAGCACCGGCAACTTATCGGACCCGGTCAGTATGGGAGATGCGTTTCATGCTTTCGATCTCGTCCGTCCAGCGAAGGAAACGCACAAGATTGCCTTTTTCGCGCCAGAGGAAAGCAATGACGTCCTTCGGTTGAAGGCTCTCAGCTTTTTTGCCGGAGTAGGTTTCGATGCGCCACTTGAGATATTCACTGCGCCAGGGCCGCAGGCGGTGGCCACGGGTCGCATTCCAGAGAAAACGAAGTGAGGCTAGCATCTGTGACGATGATACTAAAGCAGAGCTCAAGGATTAGTGCTTAGTACACGCTTTGAGGCGGGCGTGAATTTTCTGCGATAGTATGCCGTCGTCATCGCAATTGCCGGGACGCCGATGCCTGTCGGCACGATCCATATCCACCACGCTCCATGCAGCAGCGGCCCGATGGTCACGACGCAAAAGGCCGTCCACGCCGCGATGTAGCTGCCCAGCATGCCCGCCAGGTGCGCGTACCACCAGAACATCTTCTCTTTCGGGCGGTGGGTGAATTTCCAGACGGTCGAGCCTGCGATCCACATGCCCAGACCGCCGAAAACCATTGCCGGAACGCCGAGGTTCTGCACCAGCGCCGGCCTCGCTGCGCCCAAACCGGCGAGCACGGCGCTCGAGACGAAGGTAAACGCGGCGGCCGACCAATCGAGCCATGTGACCACATTCTCGCCTTTGTATGCGGCCTTCTGGCTCAGCACGCGATACCCGACAAATGCCGCGTAAAAGCTGAAGACCGCGACCAGAACGAGAAAGAGCACAGGCAGGTAGATTGCCATCACCAGCGCGGTCACGGTCACGACGGCCATTGCGCGAAAGTAGATCATGCCCCAGCGGCGATGCGCTTTGCCGCCTTTCGCCGTCAATAGCGCAAGAGGCGCCAGAAGAAAGGCCGATGCTCCGGCGGCGATGTGTACCCCGAGAAACGCTTTCATCCAAAGTGGGTCGTGCATGGCGTACCCTCCTCAACCTTTGACCTTCAGCTTCTTCAATGTTTCCTCGCACCAGGCAAGCTGGGCCTTGCCCATGTGCTCGCCGTAACTCAACGTCATCTCCCAGAACGGCAATCCGGGATCGTCTGCGTGCTCCTCTGCGAGTCGCTGCTGGATTGCCGCTAATTCAGCCAGCTCTCGCCGGCAGCGCTCACGGTGCTCCTCGATATGGCTGCGGCTGATGGCCGGCGGCGTCCATTGGCCGAAAAACATCTTCAACAGGAGCTCATTACGCGGCACCTCAGGGTTTGCCGGCGACGCGAGCCATTGTCTGAGCCGCTCCAGGCCGGCAGGCGTGAGCGAATAGACATTGCGGTCGGGCTTGCCCTTCTGCCGCTGCGTCTTTTTCGTGACCAGTCGCTGCTTTTCAAGCTGCCGCAGAGTGGGATAGATCTGCCCGTAGCCTTCGCGCCAGAAATGCCCGACCGACCAGCTGCTGAGCTGCTTCAGGTCATAGCCGGACATGGGCCCGAGACTCAGCAGCCCGAGCACGGCAAATTGACTCTGGCTTACGCGCTCGGCCATCTCAGCACCACCCCGCGGCGATCACCGCTCCGAGGAAAACAGCCTGCAACAACGCGCGCACGGCGAGGCCCGGGACTTCGCGGCCGCCAATCGTCAAGTGTTCCCGCGCGGCGCGCACATTTGCCGGAAATATTGCCACTAATAATAAGGTCAGGCCGATAGAGGCCGCTTTGAGCGTCGCAGAAAAGAGCAAGCCGAGCGCGCCGGCAATCTCCGCGACGCCCGTAAGCGTGACCCACAGCTCGGGGCGCGAAAACACAGGGGGCACCATGCGGACCAGGTCCGCGCGTTTCGCTCCCCAATGCGCTGAGGCGGTGAGCAGGAACATGGCGGCGAGCGCGACGCGCAGGCAGTGCTGCCATTCTCCGAAGAAGGCAACGCCCATCCATCCGGAAGCGCGGCAGAGAGCAAATACAACGAGCAAAACAAGAAACGGGACCATTGTCAGCTCCTATAACGGAACAATATATATCTTTTAGATATATGACAACAGTATTTTCTCGGCCAAGTTTGAAAGTGCGTGAATCTACCGCCAAGGCGCGAAGGACGCCAAGATGTGTGGAAACCGAAGCAAATGAGGTGCTTACTCTGGTTTCTGTCCTCGCAGTATGGCTTCGATGCCCTGTTCTGCTATGCTTCAGAATTGATCGCCGTTGGATGGGCGGGAGACGCTCCGCGGCAATTCCGGGAGAAAATCAAGGTTTATGGCAAAAAGTGTTAACAAAGTCATTCTTCTAGGCAATGTGGGCAAAGACCCCGAGATTCGCGCCACCCCGAGCGGAACGATGGTGGCCAATTTTTCACTGGCAACTACTGACCGCGTGAAAGATCAGGGCGGCAACTGGAGCGACCGCACCGAATGGCACAACCTCGTCGCCTTTCAGCGCACAGCGGAGATTATCCGCGACTATGTAAAAAAAGGCTCCAAGCTCTATGTCGAAGGCAAGATTCAGACCCGCTCCTGGGACGACAAGACGAGCGGTGAAAAGAAATACCGCACCGAGATCATCATCAATGACCTTTCCCTGCTGAGCGGACGCGGTGAAGGCGAAAGCAGCGGCGGCGGAGGCTACACCCGGTCCGCCAGCACCACTTCCTTCGACCAGCGGTCATCATCGGCGCCTGCTGAAGATTACGGCCAATCGGCGGAGATCACGGACGACGATATACCGTTCTAGGGAGCAACCTCGGCAGAATCTGCAGACAAGAAGGAGAAGCCGACCCTGTCCAAAGCATTCCAAGCGACGCGGAAAGTGTTCCTTGCTTTCCGCGTCGCGTCTTTGCCGTAAGTTTCGCGCGCCTGTACAAATTCTCACTAAAAGCTACCGTGCATTCTGCGACGGTCGCTGCGTCCGAATCCCGTCACTGTCAAACTTTTAGTCCCATGTTCGTCACGCAAAACCTGACGTGCGGGATTCCGCTCGAGTGCCTAACATTCAGCGGCGAAGCCACTTAGGATGACGATTTCTTCATCCAGCCAGATCCATCTTCGATGGCACTTCGATTGCCCCATGTCGCGGCATGGAAACAAATAGCAAGACCTCGTCATCCGCCAATGCTCCCGCATTGGAAGACTACGATCTGGTAATCCTCGGCGGAGGCACAGGAGCGACGATTGCCGCATGGACATTTGCCGGTCAAGGACAGCGCGTTGCGGTGATTGAGCGCAAGTACATCGGTGGATCGTGCCCCAACATTGCCTGTTTGCCGAGTAAGAACATTCTCCAGAGTGCGAGGGTAGCGTCTTTATTTCATCGAGGCAAAGAGTTCGGCGTCATTGCGGACAGCTTCCGCATCGACATGCCGGCCGTGCGTGCTCGAAAGCGCACGATGGTCCAGGGCTTGAACAATATGTATCTCGACAACTTCAAGCGGACCGGAGCGGAATTCATCTTAGGATCAGGACGCTTCGTTGGCCCGAAAACTGTCGAAGTCACTCTTCATGATGGAACAGTTCGCCGTCTCCGCGGAACCAATGTAATTGTCAGCACCGGCACGCGGGCCGCAGTGGACGCGGTTGCTGGTCTGGCGGATGCGCAGCCCATCACGCACATCGAGGCGCTCGAATTGGATCAGGTTCCCGGGCATCTGATTGTGCTCGGCGGCGGCTACGTGGGGCTGGAACTATCGCAGGCGCTGCGCCGGTTCGGCAGCAAGGTCACCGTCATCGATCGAAATGGCCGGTTGCTGCATAAAGAAGACGATGACGTGACAGAGGCTCTCGCGGATTTGTTCAGAGACGAGGGCATTGATACGGTCTTGAACGCAAGTGTGCTGAGGGTTTCCGGAAAGTCCGGCGATTCAGTGACCGTTGTGGTCAAGCAAGACGGAAAAGAAAAGACTCTCACGGGCACGCATCTGCTTGTCGCGGCGGGCCGACGGCCAAACACAGAGAACATCGGGCTGGAACTGGCCGGCGTCGAGTTGGATAATCGCGGCTACATCAAGGCCAATGAGCGGCTTGAGACAGCCGCTCCCGGCGTTTGGGCTATCGGCGAAGTAGCCGGAAGCCCTCAATTCACGCATGTCAGCGTTGACGACTTCCGCGTTGTCCATGACAACCTCACCGGCGGCAACCACGTGACAACGGGCAGGCAAATTCCCTACACCGTTTTCACGGATCCGGAACTTGGGCGCATAGGTTTGACGGAGAAGGAAGCCAAAGCGCGCGGAATTGCCTATCGCTTATTCAAAATTCCAATGGAAGGTGTGCTGCGTGCCCGCACCCTCTCGGAAACACGCGGGTTCTTAAAAGCGCTTGTAGAAGTAAACAGCGATCGCATTCTAGGTTTCACAGCCCTCGCTGTCGACGCTGGAGAGATTATGGCTTCGGTACAAACTGCGATGATAGCCGGGTTGCCTTATACCGCACTCCGCGATGCCATCTGGGCTCATCCGACTCTTGTCGAAGGACTCATTCCTTTGTTCTCATCTCCGCCTTCGCTCTCGTAATTTTCGATGCGCAAGGCGCTGACCATTCTTATGAGATCATGGCTCGCCCAGCCGATAACGGCGCATTCAACCCAGAGAGGGATCGACAGGGGCAAGGAGAAATCATGTACCAGCTAAGAAATGTATTAGAAGAAGTGCAGAGCAACGGTGCGGCTGTGGGGCACTTCAACATCTCCGATTGGGTTTTGTTGCAAGCTGTATTCGCATCTGCTCAGGAATTGAAGGTCCCTGTCATCGTCGGCGCGTCGGAAGGCGAACGCGCATTTATGGGTGTCGCGCAAGCCGCTGCACTTGTTAAGAGCCTGCGCGATGAACACGACTTCCCCATTTTTCTCAATGCCGATCATACGCATTCTCTGGAGAGCGCCATCGCGGCAGCCAAAGCTGGATTCGATTCGATCGTGTTCGACTTATCGGCGTTGCCGTTTGAGGAGAACATCAAGCAAACCAGGCAAGCGGTGGAGACGTTGAAGTCAATCAATCCGACGATCATCGTCGAAGGGGAGATTGGAAATATCGGAAGCGGATCCGAGATTCATGAGTCTATGCCTGAAGGCTCAAAGGAGCTTACCACTCCGGAAGAAGCGAAGCATTTTGTAGAAAGCACCGGAGTGGATGTTCTCGCTCCTGCCGTAGGGAATGCGCACGGCATGCTGCAAACCATGGTGCAGGGTGATGTTAAAAAGCGGCTCAACCTGACACGAATCCGAGAAATCAAGAACGCGTCGAAAACCTTTTTGACCTTGCACGGCGGCTCGGGGACAGAAGACGATGATCTCCGGGGCGCGATTGCAGCCGGGATCAATATTATTCACATCAACACAGAGGTGAGGCTTGCGTGGCGGCGCGGCCTAGAAGACGCATTTGCCAAAAAGCCACGCGAGATTGTCCCCTACAAGCTGCTGCCTATTGCGGAAGAATCGATCAAGGAGGTCGTTCTGGCCCGCTTGCGGCTGTTCAATCAACAGCCGAGGAAATCAACGGTCCAGTAGGGTTGCGCCGATACTATGGGAGCTTCACCGGGACCTGCTACTGCGCGCCATGAATCTCAGCTTTGGGTGATGGCAGCCATCGCGTTTGCTGTCTACTACAGCAATTACATGGTCGCGCCGCTTATCCCCGCACTTGCGCGCGAGTTTTCGGTGTCGGCTTATCAACTGGGCTGGCTCATTCCGGGCTTCTTGATTCCCTATGGGATATCGACGCTCGTATATGGAGCATTATCCGATTGGTGGGGACGCGCCGGCACGCTGGCGGCCCTTCTATGCTTCGCCGCCGCGACCATGATCATGGTTTCGTTCGCAGGATCGTGGCGGACTCTTATCATTGCCCGGATACTGTCGGGCGTAGGGTGTGGCGGAATCGTTACGATCGCTTTGGCGATTGTTGGCGACCGTTATCCCTATGCAATTCAGGGACGCCCGATGGGCAGGATGTTCGGGGCTATCGCAGCAGGCATCGGATTTGGCTCAACGCTGGGGCCAATGCTGAATCCGCTCCTGGGGTGGAGAAATGAATTTCGAGTGCTCGCCGCCGCATGCTGCCTTGGCGCTCTCTTCATCGTGAAAAGCGGTTGCTCAGCGATCGAAGTGCACGAGAAGCCCAGCTCCTTTGGGCAGGTGATTCGCGAATACCTCATGGTCTTAGACGCTCCGCGTGGCGGCCGAACCATGGCATTCATCTTTTGCAACGGAGCTTTTCATGGCGGGATCTTCGCCTGGCTCGGCCTTCTGCTTACGAGCAGATATTACCTGCATGACATGGGGGTAGGTTTGGCCCTCGCAGGATACGGCCTGCCAGGCATTTTCTTTGGGACCATAATCGGGAGATGGGGAGACCGCTATGGAAGACGTTATGTCGTCCCTTTCGGATTTCTCTGGGCTGCTGGATGCGCCTTCCTTCTGCTTCCTCACAGTCCGCGGTTGGTTGCCGCGTTTGTCATCGCTGCTTTATCGGCCGGATTCGACGCGACGCACCCGCTCATGTCCAGCATTACGACATCATTGGACCCCAAACACAGAGGACAGATCACAGGATTCGCATCTTTCGCCAACTTCCTCGGGATGGGCATAGGAGCGTTGTGCTTTCAGCATCTGATCGCGTTCGGGTTTAGCACTGCGCTGACTATCTTCGCCTCGGCACAGACGCTGTCAGGCTTAGCAGCTCTCTACGGCTTTCGAGGAGAGCTGCCCAGGCAAGTGCAATCCGTTGAGCTTGCCGAAGCTCAATCCGTTTCATGTCAACGCTAAGGAAGTTCGACGCAAGCCAGCGTTGCTGAAGCTCCTCATGAAGACGGGCAATTTCCTAAGCTTGGTCTGCTTAGTTATTAGTCTTATTTTCCGACAGGATAGCTTTTTTGCCAAAGTAGGTGATCAGATAAAGGGATACCCCAAGCGATATGACATCCTTAAAAAGGAAGAGGCCCAGAAAGGTCATGTACCTTATCCCGTGAATGCTGGCAGTCGTGTCGGGAGTCGTGATGATCATCGTGCTGGTTGTAAAGAACATGCCTGTTGCGATGATTCCGCCCAGGATACCGGCTTTGGGCCACAAATAGCCTGCGATAAACAATATGGCTGCACTCCACTCAGTCAGGCCGATGATATCGGAGCCAATATAGGGACCGAATAACTTAAAGTGCCAGCTGATCAGCGGGCTATGAGTAACCAGGGGAATTATGCCTTCGGCGCCCGGAGCGGTCATCTTATAAGCGCCGGCCCAGAGGAGCATAACAATGATGCCGATGCTGCAGACCAGGAAAGGAATATTGCGAGCATTTATCCATGCGGCCAATTTAGTTAAGAGACTTTTGGCCTGTTTTGAGAGATCAGCATGGGAAATCAGTTCTTGTTCTTGAGTGGATGAGGTTTTCATCTTTTGGGGAGTTCCTTTCTCGTTCTTTCAGCCTTACGTAACGCAAGTCGACCGTATTCTGGCAATTGGAATACCAAACACGCTGCTTTTTCTTGATGGCTGGTTATCGACCTAACTTGCTGCTGCTCTGCGGCATCGATTGGCCGCCTCAGAACAAATCTCAATCGCCAGCTGGCAGAGTTGCGACGAATGTCTGACAGTGGCGGGGGTTCGTCGCGCTTTCGCGGATGCGCCAGCGCTGCCTGACCACTAAAGATGGCTCATCCAGATGTTTGCCAGGACGGCTTCAGTAGACCTCAGTACGGTCCAGCGGCAAGCGCACAAGAAACGTTGTCTTGCCTGGCTGCGAGTCGAAAGCGACCGCTCCGAAATGCTTCTGGATCACTCGTTGTACAGTATCAAGTCCCAGCCCTAAGCCCGTTCCGAACGGCTTTGTCGTAAAGAACGGCTCGAAGACGCGAGTTGCACATTCCGCTGGAATTCCGTGGCCGGTATCAGCGATCTCGACCAGAATCGTCTTCTCCTGCAATTTAGTGGACAGGGTGAGCGTACCAGAGCCAGCCATCGCGTCGAGAGAATTCTCTATGATCGCTGCCCAAACCTGGTTCAGCTCGCTGCCGAAGGCTCTGAGCAGGGGCACATCCGGGCTATAGAAACGTCTTATCGTGATGCCGGTAAACCTGGGCTCGAAGAGTTTAAGGACGGTGTCCAGAGACTCGGCAATATTGACGTCCTGAACAGGTTGCCGATCCATGTACGAGTAGTCTTTTACCGCAGTGACAATACGGAAGATCCTGTCGGCTGCTTCGTTTACTGAAACCATCGCTGTGTGTGAGGTGAGGGTCACCTGTATATCGCTAAGCGCAAGACATAGCGAATGAGGCGGCACGAGCCGCTCGAGCTCCTGAATCGAGGATAACGGAATACCGCACTCAGCAAGAATGGGAGCGAGTTTCCACGCGTCCGCGAAACCTTTCGACTCCAGCCATTCCGTCAGCAAATCTTCAAGCGATGCACTCTCGATGGAGGCAGTCTCACTCGCAGTTTGACGGGAGTGGGAAACCGTCAAGCATAGTTGGGAAAGCCAGTCCAGGTAAGCATTGAGCCTGTCGTCGGTGCCCAGAGCCATTCCAATTCGATAACGAGCATGCTCCTGGTCACTTTCAGATGCGTTCAGCAGATACGAGGCCGCACTCTTGGCGGCCGAGGCTGGATTGTTTAGTTCGTGAGCGAGATTTGCAGCAAGCTTGTTGAGAGCAGCCAGCTTGCCGATCTGCTCTTCGGCGCGCGTATATTCCCGGTTCCGGTCGAGCAATAATTGGACAATCCGCTGCGTCATGGACGGGATTGCAAGGAGCAACTCCGGAAAATGGCTGTCGTGCAGCTCCAAAATCCACGTTTTCCCCGACGCTCGTCCGTCTGCGTTCCAGGCCTTGATGCGCGAAAACGGAGTCTTGCCTGTGATCCGCCCCGTCTGCCCGATCAAGACGGATACCGGGCTTGACGAGTGGCGATGAACCAGCACCTCGCCGCTGAGAATAAACATCAGATGATGCGGCGGAGTTCCCTGGCTAAAAATGGAATCTCCATCGTTACTAAACCTCTCTGTGCCATGGGTCGCGAGCCAGGTACACTCCTCGTCGGTCAGACCCTTCAAATCGTCGATCGTGCGCAAGGCCTCGACGATTGCCGGGATGCGTTCGTCATCGACAAGGGATTCAACTTTCTGATTCATCTGCTCCGTCATTGGGATGGCTCACTAGCTGAATTCATGTCGCGCGCTCGCGTCTCCTTTATCCTTCCAGCCTTTTTTCCCGAGCACCGAGAGGTTCAGGGCGCAAATAGAGGAGTACTGCGCAGCATACCAAGCCAAAGGCCAAAAACGGAAGTTTTAGAGATACGAGCATCGCGATCAGAAAAAGTCCCATTGCCAGGAACGAGCGCACTTTCGCGAGCCGGCGAGTTCGGTGAGAAATCTCCTCGGCAACCGCTTGAGACAGGGCATGGTGCTCGAACTGAAAGTATGCCAATTCCACCAGTACAAACACAGCTGCATATAGGAAGACAGGCACAGCTGCCAAACGTGTGCTCGCTACCCACGCAGTTGCGAAAGGCACTAATGACACCATAAAGAGATGTACAAAGTTGATCCAGAGAAGACGCGGCGTGGGATCGTCGGTGAAACGCAGCAGGTGATGATGGTTCATCCAGACAATTGCGATGAACTGGTAGCTCACCAGGTAGCTCAACGCGGTCGGCCACAATGGCAAGAGAGCTGCGAATGTGGGATGCTCGGGCAGCTTCAAATCGAGGACCATGATGGTGATGATGACCGCGAACACCCCATCTGAAAACGTCGCCACTCGCTCGATTGTGACTTTCCGCTGAGGCATGCGTCCTCCAGTTGAAAATCCGGACAGCAACCATCATCAGCGCGTCGAACAGCGATGGCTTTCCAAATCAGATGCCTTTGACTTCACCGCCGTCCATGCGTACTGAAGCTCCTGTCATCCACTTCGCCGCGGGGGAGACCATAAAGGCCATCAGATCGGCAATTTCTTCCGGTTTGCCATAGCGAGCTATACCGGCCTTTTCTGGAAACTGCTTCATGGCCTCTTCTACACTCAAGCCATGCTCCGGAGCCCAGTGGTCCATGAAGGAGCGACGACGACCCGTCATGACTGCGCCCGGCACCACGCTGTTCACCTGTACCCCATCTTTAATGCCTTGTTCGGCAAAGGCCTTTGCAAGAGCAATGATGGCGGCATTGACCGCCGCTACAGCTGCGAAACCCGGCTTCGGATCCAGGGCGGCACTTCCGGAGATGAAAACGACCGATCCGCTTGAAGCTTTGAGAGCATCCCACGCTCGCACCGTCAGACGGCGTGCGCCATGGAGTTTGAGTGCCAGGCCATCATCCCACTGTGCATCTGTCATCTCGAATAAATCAATTTGCGGCACAGCGCCGGCAATGTTGAGCAGAGCATCGATTCTGCCAAAGCGATCGAGCGTGCCCTTGACGATGGTTTCAGCCGCTCCAGACTGACGCAGGTCTAGCGCGTAGATCAACGGCTCCGCACCGGCGGAGGTGACCGCGGACGCGGTGTTCTCCAATTCATCCTTATTTCTGGCTGCGACTACAATAGCCGAGAAATCCTGCGCTAACCGCAGCGCAGTGGCGCGGCCGATTCCCTGGCTTGCGCCGGTAACAATAGCCACAGATTTAATTGTCATGATGTCCCTTTCTCCTTGCGAAGAAATGCTCCGCGGATGCCGTGCATCTGGTTGAAAGCGTCCATCCGCGGGTCAAAGGCGTATCCTGGAACGCTTATCCTGGAAACGTACTTTGCGCAGCTTCCCGAATGATGTCAACGACCACATGTGGCGCTGCATACATGGGAGTGTGGTCTACCTTGTGGGATCGAATCTTTGCTCCCATCCGCTCGGCCATAAACCGCTGATTCTCAGGGATGATCATCCGATCCTCTTCGGCAAGAAGAAACCATGACGGCTTTGTCTTCCACGCCGGAGCGGGGACTTTCTCCTGGATGCAGTTCACAGAGATTGGCCGCTGCACTGCCGCCATGATGATTGCCTGGTCCGAAGAGGCTTTGTGCGCCACTGCCTGACCAAAACCATCCTCCGGCATCCAGATCAGTCCATATGCATCTGGCGCGAGCTGCGGCGCTGCAGGATGCGGGGTGGAGCGATAGAAGACATCCGCGACAGTTTCACCCTCATCAGGTGCTAACGCTGCTACGTACACGAGTGACTTCACTTGATCATCATGGACCGCAGCAACGACAGCGCCCGCATACGCGTGCCCCACAAGGATGACCGGGCCGCCAACTCTTTCGACCACACGGCGAAGAATAACAGCGTCATCGGTGAACGATGTAAGCGGAATGGGCGCCGAGATGACGTTCAGCCCCTGGCGGCGCAGGGGCAGAATGACATTGCTCCAACAGGAGCCGTCTGCCCATGCACCATGCACCAGAACCACCGTACCCGCTTGGGGAGAAGCACTCATCGAGACACCACCTTCTGCTGCGCGCTCGCGATGCCATTTGCCTCAAGAAATGTTTTGATGGCTGCGGCGATATCCACGACGTGCGTCTCGATCGCAAAGTGACCTGTATCCAGGAATTGAACCTGCGCCTTCGGCAGATCTTTTCGGAATGCCTCAGCTCCGGCGGGAATGAAGAATGGATCGTTCTTGCCCCAGATCGCCAGCAACGGCGGCTTCGATTTACGAAGATAATCCTGAAACTGCGGATAAAGCTTCACATTCGATGCGTAATCCAGGAACAAATCGAGCTGAATTTCCTTGTTTCCCGGGCGTTCCAGCAAAGCAGCATCCAACGTGTACGACTCGGGCGTAACTCCTTCAGGGTTCGCTACGCCGTGCGTGTATTGCCAGCGAGTTCCTTCAAAATTCAGAATGTTTTGCCGGATGACATCCCTGTTTTCTGCGGTGGGTTCAGCCCAATATTTCCTGATTGGCGCCCATGCGTCGCCCAGCCCCTCTTCATAGGCATTGCCGTTCTGTGAAACGATGGCCGTCACTCGTTCCGGGCGGTGCATCGCCAGCCGAAAGCCGGTTGGGGCGCCGTAATCGAACACGTAGATCGCATAGCGGGTGAGACCAAGCGCGTCGGTAAATGCCTCAATAGTGCGCGCCAATGCGTCGAACGAATACGTATACTTCCGTTTCTCAGGGACTTCCGTAAATCCAAAACCCGGCAGGTCCGGAGCGATTACCCGGAACTGGTCGGCAAGGCGTGGAATGAGTTCACGGAACATGAATGACGATGTCGGAAATCCGTGGAGCAGGAGCACCACTGGCGCATTCGGGTCGCCAGCCGCACGGTAGAAGACATCGACTCCATCTGCTTCAACCTTATGAACGGATGTTACAGGGATAGTGAACTGCGAAAGAACAGTGCTCATAAAACTCCTTCTCATACGGTTTCGTTGTGGCCGATTTGCTCGGGCCTTTCTCCTGACACGGCCGAGCACATACAAACTATTTGCGTGCAACCGCAATGCCAAACATCGATGCTCTCCGTCCGCAGCCGGCTGCGAAGCTAACTCCTGCGTGGCTTGCCCGATCGATTCGCCATTGCGGACATGTCTCAGACGCCAACTGGCAAATGCGCGACGGATGTCCAACACTGACAGAAGTCAGTCGCGCGCTCTGTCGCGATAAAGCATTTAGCCATGCCAGCAAAGCACTTAGACGGCCAGCCGTATTCCAGTGAATTGCCAACGCGTTACGGGTTGAAAGAAGTTCCGATAGGTTGCGCGCACATGGTCCGCCGGCGTGACGCACGAGCCTCCGCGCAAAACCATCTGAGCAGACATAAACTTTCCGTTGTATTCGCCCAGCGCCCCGGGAAGAGGCTTGTATCCCGGATAGCCGGTGTAAGGGCTGGCGGTCCACTCCCAACAGTCCCCAAAGAGTTGGGTAACACCCTCTCCGGTCGCCGTCGCCGGATGCAGCCTCCCTGTATCCAGTAAATTCCCAACCCGCAGTTCCTGGCTGGCAACGAATTCCCATTCCGCCTCGGTTGGAAGACGGCATCCGCGCCAGCGCGCGAAGGCGTCGGCCTCAAAGAAACTGATGTGGCACACGGGAGTATCAAGAAGACAGGAGAGCCCATGCCATCCCCGCAAAGTGAAGACGCGCCAGCCCGTTTCATCGCCGGTATCGCGCTCCCAATACAGCGGAGCCTCCGAATCCGCCAGCTTCACCATCTCCCAGCCGTCCGCCAGCCAGAATTCCGGACGCATATAGGCGTCATCCGACATAAATTCCAGATACTCGCGGCATGTAACCAGACGGTTTGCGATTTGGAGCGGTTCAAGGTAAATCTTGTGGCGGGGAGTCTCGTTGTCGAAGCAGAAATTCATCGGGTCTTCCGCAGTGACCGGATGACCGACTTCAATCAGTCCACCCTGAACACTGTGCCATCTGAGCTCAGGGATCGTGCGGCCGGAATCGCTGTCGAGCGCAGCCTCTTCATAGGAGGGACGGAGAGGATTGGAGAAGAATGCGTGCTTGATGTCCGTCAGAGCCAGTTCCTGGTGCTGTTGCTCGTGGTTCAGACCTAACAAGATACGCCGTGACGCTTCCTCATCCATGGAGTCCGCCAGCAGCCTTTCCATTTCCCGGTCAACGTGCGCGCGAAAGGCCAGAACCTCATCGAGCGACGGGCGGGAAAAGGAAGCACGCAGCTTCTTCTCGAGAATCCCTTCGCCGAGAGAGATGTAGTAGCTGTTGAAAAGACGATGAAACTCTTCGCGGAACGGCTTGTAGTCCCGGAGAAATGGCCGCAACACGAATGTTTCAAAAAACCAGGTGGTATGAGCCTGATGCCATTTCACAGGGCTGGCTTCAGGACATGACTGGATCATCTGATCTTCGGCGGACAAACTCGCCGTAAGAGACCGCGTGATCGACCGGACAGCTCTGTATTTCAAGTCGAGAATCGGCATGGTCTCGCTTCATTCACCGGGATTCTCAGGTCAGGTCAAGCCTAACGACTGGGCCCGATCGAGACGCGCCATTTGCTGCTGATGTCAGGCGCGATTCTCATGGAGCAAATGACTTGCCATCCTACAAGGGCTTACGAGGCGAGATTATAAAGGCAACAAATTTTACTTCTACAGGACATACAGATGGGAGAAAGGCGGCAGCTTGGGCTCGTCGCTGACGGATTTGCGACTGACCTCCGCCACTGACGGGTTCTTGCCACCACAATTGCCGCGACATGTCGCAAAAGGCAGTCAGGCCTGACCCGCCCGACTCTCCTGCTGGGAAGTGACGGGACGGATGATCCGAAGCTTCCGCATCTTGTACACCAGGGAGGTGCGTTTCATTCCCAATCGCTCTGCTGCGCCGCTTCGACCGCCCACGACCCAATTGCTTGCCTCAAGCGCGCGGAGGATGTGATCTCGTTCCACTTCTTCAAGACCCGTCATGGCCATATTTGGGTTTTTGTGAGCGCTATAGGGCTCCAGCTCAGAAGTTGGCGCGCGCAATACCGTGTGAGGAGAGAGAATCACGGCGCGTTCGATAAAGTTCTGTAACTCGCGGACGTTCCCCGGCCAGCGGTATCTCACGAGCGCAG
>Ga0206844_10214_pt1 | contig 17535 bp, 17 predicted proteins | sample Alteio_BWOrgCont_22_FD_152907 | JGI IMG/M metagenome (GOLD analysis project Ga0206844, IMG submission 152907) | Enriched cells from forest soil in Barre Woods Harvard Forest LTER site, Petersham, Massachusetts, United States -... | ecosystem: Environmental > Terrestrial > Soil > Temperate forest >...
CCGAGGATCATGTGAAGGCAATACAGGTGCTGGTTCCTCAAATAGAAGCCATACTGCGTGTCGTTGCGAGGAATATGGGCGTACCGATATTAAAACCTAATAAGCATGGCGGATTCGATACGATAGGAATGTCCGCCATATTGTACAATGATGTTTTTAAGCAGCATTTTGACAAAGACACCCGGCTGCACCTCACTGCGCTGTATGCAGACCCGCGAGGCCTCAATTTGCGCAATGAGTTAGCTCATGGCCTTATCCGCTACGATAGAATGGATGTCGGATTATCGCAGTGGGTTGTTCACACGTTACTGTTCCTTGCGATGCTCAAACAGCAAACGAATCCCGTCTAAATCGATTGTAAAAATGGTGCCGGAAGAGGACGCACATAAGTAATATATGTACTTGATATATATGGTTATGTGTAATAGTGAAAAATTTATTCACCCCTATTTTCACCCCTAACGGCAGTTTCTACCATACTTGGATTCCTTGACAAGGCCATTCCATTTCACTTCAAGTTTGAAATGCCAATATAATGCCTGAAGGGTACGCGGGGGCCAGCCGGGTGTCTCCGGTTATTTATACCTTGTCGTTAGACGATTTTTATTTTGGTAAGTAAACCTCAAGTTTCTGCTTAACCACTCTTTTTTATTTTGCTTTCAGCCTTTGAAATAATAACGGCCAAAGAAGCATCCAGCCCTTCAGCTATCCTCAAGCATACCAGTAGCGAAGGCTTTCTTTTCCCATTCTCAATATGGCTTATTGCTGGCCTCGTTATTTTTGCTTTTTTAGCGAGAGTCTCATGTGACAAACCTTTTGCCAGCCTGAGTTCTTTCAACTGAGCTACTACCCCTTGAAGTATTTTATCCGTGTAACTCTCTCTCATACATGAGGAAAGTACACAGATTGAGCTTGCTCAAATACGTTACAATAGTTACTGTCCGCTAAGTGTGTAATCTTCAGAAGGCGATAGCATTATGCGTATTCGCATCATAGTTATTTTTGCCATATTGCTATCTGGGCCTTACCCTGCACTGGCAATTGACCCTAATGCCTTAGGTTTTTTACAGGGAGCTGTTGAAGAATTAAACCGGCAGCATGAAGAACAGCGGCAACAGCAACAGAGTATAGAGGCATTTGCCAACAGCCAGGCGGTAATAGTTGATACGGTATCGGCGCAATACAACAGGTGCATTGCAGCTAATCCCTTTGGGGGGAAAGAAAGAATCAATGTCTATAATTCCGCTGTAGCTGCAAGCAATCAATGTCTAAACACCACAGTACACAATATTACAGAAGCAGACGCAGATGACATTCCCTTCATGCTGAAGGCCAGAGAAAAATGTGTTGCTCCATTGTTAAATTATTCTGGCCGCAAAGATGCCTTTATTGTCAGGTCTATCAAAGCCGAAAAAGAGTTGGAGAATGCCCTTCAACGTACAGCTAGAGATTATTTAGGTGGTAAGATTACATGGGGCAAATTCTTAAAAAGAAACCAGAAGAATTTTGATATTAGAAACGCAACAAACAAAAAGATAGGCGATGATGTTAATTACGCAGAAAATGCTTATCTCGAGGAACGGGACGGATATTGCCGTAACCAACAACAAGCCCTGAATCAGGGGATAGAGCGTGATGCAGACCAGCAGGCAATGACGCAGACAATAAGACACCAGCAGGAGGAAATTAACCAGCTAAAGGAAAGCCAACAGCAGTCCGATGTTGCATATCAGCAGCGCATGGTAGGCGAAGATGAGGGCAAGCGGCAGGGCCTTGAAGAAGGGTATGCCGCAGGCCAAGGGACATCCATTCGGTAGGCTTGCGTATGAACAAAAAGCATATTTTCATACTGGCTATCGCTTCATCATTAATACTATTGGTGCTGCTTTTTCCTCCACTTTGTGGCCCTGGCTTGAAGCCTCCACTTTTCTGCCCAGATAGCTCAGTGACAAGCTGTATTGACCCAAGAGATATGAGTCCATGCGCAGGCGAAAACATAGTAGTCTATTCCGTGCTTTATAACCTCTTCGCTCCACATGCGTATGTATTTTCCTTCCAAAACAGTGCGCCTCCTCCTCAAAAAATTTTCATAGAATCGCAGGCAATGACTGCGGATATATTTCTAATCGTTTTCATGGCGGGCTTTGCGCTATTCCTGACACGCGCAAAACGCAGTGATTTTCTTTGAGTTTTACTAACTGGTCGCCTGAGTTTATTTCTTGACTTGCTTGCAACTTTTAGGCGTATATGCTGGCCACTGGTTCTTGCCGTGCCTTAAACTAAAAATAAGGGGACTTTTCATGAGGTACGGTTTCAGCATGGCTATATGCCTGTGCACTCTTTCTGCCTGTTCATCAATCATTGAAGGCACAAGCCAAGAAATAATGGTGAATACCAACCCTCCCGGCGCAGATTGTTCCTTGCAAAGGCAAGGCAACTCTATTGCGCATATAGAACCAACTCCGGGTGCAGCAACAATCAAAAAGACGAAATACGACATTACCGTTGTCTGCAATAAAGATGGGTATCAGGAAGCTACTTATCTCAACCATTCCGGGACAGCCGGAGCTACCTTTGGTAATATTATTTTAGGGGGAGGAATTGGTTGGGCGATAGATTCCGCGGCAGGCGCGGACAATAAGTATGAATCACCCGTCAATATAACGCTCGTTCCGAATCAGGACGATGATGATGAAGATGATACGCCTAAAAAGCATCACCATAAGCATCATAAAGACGATGGTGATGAGGACAAATAGTAGGCAACATCTTCCAACCTCAGCAGCCCAACCTCTTGCCTTCACCTACTCCCTTTACGACGATAAACTGCCGCAGGACCGCATTCAATAGCCTGAATTACGCGACATGATAAGTGGTTGTTAGTGGAAGAAATCCTCTTTTACTTTTCTGAACCTTAAAGCATAATTGCCATTCAATAGATTGAATAGGCGATTCAAATGGCTGATTACGATTTCCAATGCTTATCACCGCGCGACTTTGAAAAACTAGGGCGAGAACTCCTGAGCAAAAAACTCACGGTAGATTTTGAGATATTCAAGGAAGGAAAAGACCAAGGGATTGACTTGCTAAAGCGTATCAAAGGCAAGAATGCAATTATTGTTCAATGTAAGAGATATGCGCCTACGGCCTTCAATAGATTAAAAACGGACATTCGAAATAAAGAACTGGCGAAAATACAGAAACTCTCTCCCCAGACGTACATATTATTTACCTCGGTAAAATTAAGTCTAGCAAACAAAGAAGACCTTTTAGCCGTACTATCACCTTTCTGTAAGGCTACTTCCGATATTTACGGTGTGGACGAAGTAAACGGGCTGCTGGATGATTTTCCCGAAATTCAGGAATCCAATTTCAAACTCTGGCTTACAAGCACAGTTGTCTTGCAGAAAGTATTGAATGCAAACATAGCCAACTTTTCAGACCATGGTATTGAATACGTTAAGAAACACTATTCCAAGTTTGTGTCCAATGCCAGCGTGCCAAAGGCTATTAAGATTTTAAAAGAACACCATTATTGCATTATCGCGGGTAAACCAGGTATCGGAAAAACCACTTTAGCCCATGTGCTGCTTGCTGACTTTATTGAGCAGGGATACGAAATGGTCAGCATTTCCCATGATGTTGAAGAAGGATGGAGAAAGCATCTGCATGGTAGAAAACAGATTTTCTATTATGACGATTTTTTAGGGCAAACAAATTTAGATACTAAGCTGGAAAAGAATGAGGACGATAGGCTTATAAAATTTATCGAATCTATAAATTCAAATAAAGAGTCATATTTTATTCTAACGACACGCGAATACATTCTAAATCAAGCATCTTTGACATATGAGAAGATAGGAAGAAAAGCACATAAATTAGAAAAATGTATAATAGAATTGGAAGACTATAACGCAATAAACAAGGCCGAAATTTTATATAACTACATCTTTTTTTCATCCTTAGACAATGAACGAAAACTAGAGCTTCTTAGCTCAGATGTTTATCTAAAAATTTTAAAGCACAGAAATTATTACCCTCGTTTGGTCGAGGATATAACCGACAGGAGCTTCATTAACGATAATCTCGGCCTCAAGTACGGCGAAGCTGTACTGAAATATTTCGATAATCCTTCCGCAATTTGGGCGAGAGCCTTTCGGGCCATAACCCCAAAAGCTCAAGTTTTATTATTGGTTCTCGTAACTTTCCCAGACACTGCGTACTACCCTGAGCTTGAATTGGCGTTTTTTGAAGCTTACCGAAATCTTGCAAAGAAAAATAACTGGACTCAAGGCCTGAATGATTATGTCGAGGCTCATGCAGAATTAGACGGTTCACCTGTTAGGGTGACTAAAGTTCAATTTTCAGAGTTCATGAATACTAAAAAATGCCCTAAAGAAGGACTTGTTGTTGAATTTGAAAATCCTTCAATTCGTGATTTTCTTGAGAACTATCTCTCTGAAAATGCCGAGATTGTTAGAGATTTATTCAAGTCTTCCTTCTTCTTTGAACAGGTTTACTACCTTCTGACACTTCAGATAGAAGCAACAAAGAAAGAGATTATAGGCTTCTTGGAACCCTTGAGAAGGATGATGCTCTCCCATTTGACGAACCTAATCGATAGGTCAGCATCTTCAGTAGTAAATTTTGGAGGATATAAAAATAAGGATACCACTTATTATTTTAAGTCTGATGGAGGTATTCCTGAGAAAGTTAGCCGCATAATTGATTTCTTTATCAAACACTCAGAAATTATCTCCAATGATGAGCTAATGAGTTTCACACAAGCTATTTTGGAAAAGGTTAAAAATTCTGAAACGAGGCTAAAAACTTTAGTAAAGCTAGCTGACTGCATACATTTACTTAATAGACAAGCGGATAAGAAAATCCAATTAAACAATACAACAATACCTGCGAAAATTAGAGAATTAGCGAGTGATATGGATGATTTTCACGCTGCATCAGAATATTTATTCAATGAAGATGATGACGATGAGGAAAGCCATAGTGAGAACGAAGAAATGGAAACAAGGATTTATAATGCTGCTTGTAATGAAGTTGCGTCAACTTTAAGGGACGACGGCACAACGATAGAAACTTTAGAAGAGCTAAAGGAAAAGATTTCACATTTTAGCTCTAGCATAGGGTTACGTTATTTAGAGGACGAAATTGATGAGAAAATAAAGTATATTCACATGAAAGAGGCTGAATACGAACAACAATATAATGGCACTAACCGAAATTATACATCATCACCTCAGGCCAATAATATTAAATCTGAGGACAATGAAATACGTGAAATGTTTGTTGCGCTCAGGGAAAGTTTAGAATAATTGCACTTCCGGTACTGGCCCGTTTGAAGAATAGGAGCATTTAGTATTCCTCTAAAAACCATCTGCAAGTTCAACCCTAAGCCCTGTATGCGCACCGGAAAGGATGCTGGCCGTTTCCGCCAATAACTTGGACAACTCTGCGAGAGGTGCATCGTCATATTGAAATGATTGAGATATACTATCATCCGACCGGAGAACCAAAAAAGCCTTTACAGGCTTCCCACCTGAAGCCGCATGAGAAAACATTTCTTCTGGTGTTTTTGGTTTCCAAGAAGATTTGGCTTTATCTGCATCAGGTCGTCTTTCATCAGGATACCTAAATAATGTACTCGAAGCATCAGCTTGCTCTATCTCATTGATTGCAGAATCAAGTCCGTCCGGAATTTCCTGCCAGTCGGTTCTGCATCTTTTTTCCAATTCGTTTTTATGGTTATGGGTTAGCTCTAAAAAGTAAGCCCACAATGTTGCCAAGCTATGTACGTTATGGATAGGTTTCCATTTTCCTTTAGTTAGTACAAATCCGGAACCAACATGAGGATGGCCACCATACGGGATACATAATGCCCGGTGGAGTATGACAATCATTGACTTCAAATACAGCTCAATGGCGTGTCTATAGAGAAAATTGATTGGCAGATGTATGTTATTTGCCCGTGCATCTTCTGAGTTTGAAAGTAAGTTTGCGGCCTCTTCAAACGCCTCTCCCGTTGCTCCTAATCCGCCATCAAAGTGTTGATTGAGTGGTATTAACATATATTGCATGATGGGCGGCCCTATCAGAAAGGTATTTCGTCGTCTAACTCAGCGGCAGCTTTCATCGGTTGGGTAATCTTTGTCTTTTGAGGTGGCGATGCAGTTTCGAGATATTGCTCGATAAGAAATGTATTGAAGACAGCTGCAAGGTGTACCGCTAAAGCCGCAAAACGCTTTGGTATATTTATAACATTACTACCTTGGCCGTGGCCGCTTAATTTATTACGCAGCATGGGCAAACTCATTAATAGCTGTTCCACTACAGCATTCCGCGCCTCCTCAGGCAAATCGTTCAAGGCTCCTGATTGCTGAAGGTTACGAAGGAGATTAGAAGCGTTTCCGTATTGGACGTTGAGTGCCACTTTCAGAACACTCTCCATGCTCTTGCATGATTTTAGTATAGCATCCTTAAACTCGCCACTAATCAGGTCATTACGGGCTTCCATGAATTCATCCATGGCGCCCTTGAAACTATCTCCGCCCATTATTGAATGAGCATTCGAGAGAATATGTTGCTCAAGAAATTCCGAATCGACTTTGAAAAAATGGCCGTCAGCAAGCCTCCACGGACATCCCTCGTCTTCAAAAGCTGAATTAATATCACGTTGGAAACTTGCTTTACGTCCGTCCCATAACTCATTCCAACATACTTCAATTACATCCAGAACCTGATGCGGCAAGGAAGCAGCAAGAACAAGAGCTTTCAATTTAGGGCTTTGTACAGACTCCTGATTGTCATCGTCCCACACCTCGAACTCATCAAGGCCATAGAGTCGCTTTAAAGCGGATTCAACTTCCTCAAGAACGGTAACATCGCAGTTCCATCCTGTTTCATCAGTTTTACGGATTGTCTCGTCAATTTGCTGTAGCTCTTTCCATAACCGACCCTGCAAGCGCTCATGTAAAATTATCTCAAGCTTTTTATCCTGCAAGGCTCGTTCATGACGTTTTGAGAAAAGTTTCATAACTGATATTCACTTCTTTCACCTGCATTAACCCATAGGGTTTCGCAGATAGGTAGCTGCGACTTCGGCGGCCTTTTCAGGGGCTTTTGCAATAGCTGTAGCAAGTTCTTTGCCCTTTTCTTTCCAGAATCCTTCAGGCACACGGGCATAACCTATACTGGCTTCTAATATCTCTAGCCGATGCAGCCAATTCGGCACCTTATCCCGAAGCCTCGAAGTAACATTCTCATGTGGATGAGAAGGCCATTGCTGAAAAATAAATCCGGAACCAATGAAATAATTACGCAAAAAGACCAGCGTTTTCTCACGCAGAATTTCGTGCTTATGTATGTTATCCCATCCGTCTCTTATGGACTCCGAACATGTTTGTGGGTTGTAATCCGGCGAATCACCAAGGGACTTAACTGATTTATTCCATGCCCGCCATTCATCCAATAGCTTATCAAATTCCTTCACTACCCAAGCTTTATTAGGAACGGATATTTGCAGTGGCTCGAATTCCTCTACCTCTCTCGATTTTACCATTTCATTTACTTACTTTTTTCTGCGCAATAACAGGCGGCAGTCCTGAATCAGTTATTTTAATCCCGTCCCATGATAGTAACGGGCTATGGAGTTCACCCGCAGGAGGATGTGCAGGCATTATCACCCAGGCATCTCCGGTATCATCAGGTTGGCCCCAATACGCCTCCACCGGCTCCGTACCTCCCTTGGCCTGTTTAAGCTGGCCTGCCTTTAGTTCCTTCTGGAGTTGCTTACAGGCAGCCTCCGGGGATTCTGCATCTACGGCAAACTCGAATAAAGCATGGCGCGGGACAAGGATTTGGTAGGTCTTTTTTTTTTGGCTTAGGCATAATTTCCGCTCCCCTTATGTGTCCTTACCCAAAGGGCTTTATCTTAAAATTCGTAAAGCACTATACAACTTTGACAGTATACCGGAAATACTCATTTATTCGATAAGATAAAGAGGTTATTGTAAAGCAAAAGCTACCTCTTTAAGCCAACACTAAAATTGTATAAGTAAACCTGTTCCTTATTCGATATGGACACATTGGACAGATTAAATATGAAAATACGGTTCAACAGTAAAAAACGCTGCTATGAGAGATAAACCTAAAAAACCGTGTCCAATTCGTCCATCTGTCCACTCATCGGAACAGGGGCAGCAGGCATATACGCTACTCCACCTGCTACGAGCTGAGGCAACTTAATGCCAAGCCATCCCCGGCTACCCCGGAGTTTGTCATCACGTATGCCCTTACCCTTCAACTTCCTACCAAAATCGTTTTTGGTTAGGGTGGCCTCGCCGTTGTCACTACACCAATTTTCAAAGCGCCTAAATAAATCAATCTTTTTCGTGAATGCCCCGGCCTCCTTCTCACAGCAATCCTCTATAAACTGCGCTATAATATCCATATCATTTTGATACCCGTCTGTTGCAGCCTTAACCTCCGGGGGCGGATTTAGCCCTGTGTATTGCCATTCAAAACATCCCTCCAAGGCCCAATTAAGTATGCCCGGCAGTTCAGCAGCAAGCTTATTGGGTAAGTCCAAATCCTTTTCCGCATCAGTAATTTTTACGTTAAACGGGATAACATGAATACGCCGCCAGATGCCTACATCAGTGCCTGTAATCTTAGGGAGTTCGTTCGTCGCCATCCATATTTTGAACTGCGGCAGATATTCAAAAAATTCTCCATGCAGAAATCTGGCCGTAACCTTCTCGCCGCCTGTCATCGCCTTAATCTTCGCTTCAGCAAGCTTGTGAGTATGTTCCCCCTCAATCGCGGTGACAAATCTGATATTTTTTAAACGCGCCACATCATTGGGTATTGAACTGTTTTTCTGCACCGTCAATGTCTCCATTGGAGTATTGGCTGCATACTCGCCCATCAGCTTTGTTATCGTACCCATAAAAGTGGACTTGCCGTTAGCGCCTGAGCCTATCATGATGAAAAAACACTGCTCATCTGCTCTGCCTGTAAGGCTATAACCTACCGCCCTTTGCAGGAAGGCCAGCAAGTTCTTATTTCCGCTCATGACGTGGGTAAGAAATTTATGCCATGTGGGGCATTCCGCCTTTTCATCATATTCAACAGGAGTTATACGACTGATAAAGTCATCCGGCCTATGCTTGGCTATGCTGCCGTCCGGTAGATTAACTGTCCCATTCTGGCAATTTAGCCGCATCAGGTCGGTGTCGAATACATCATCCGATATTCCCATGCTCGGTTGCGCCAGATTCAGCATATCCTCAATAGCCCTACGCCGGAAAAGCTTGGCTAAAGCATGTTTACCTGCCTGCCCCGCATGAACGGCTTCTATGGTAGCATACTGAAGGTTCTTAATATGCCTTATTCCCAATAGCTTTGCCCTCCCTTCGTCATCTCGTTTCCATCTCTTGCCGTCATACACACACCAATGTTTACGGGCATGGTTGTAGCGCAGGATGTTGTCATATTTTGGAGCAAATGATTCTGCATTATGCACGTCCGTATATTCATATCCTTCCCCCGGCAGGAGGATTTGCTGGCTAGTAGCGCGTACAACAACAGTGTTTGAGTTTATACCGAGAAAGTTGAGGAGCCTTGCAACGATTTGCTTGTCCATTAGCTCTGCCAATTTCGGAAAGCCCCACATATTCTTTCCTTGGTAACGCCCCTCAATAGTAGTTTCCACGGACTTAATATGGTTAGTTGTCTGAGTATCATTGGCAGCCATACACACTGCCGTCATGAAGAACTCTATGTCGTCCTTTGCCCATCCGGCATTGAGCAATCCCCCCGCCAGCGCCAGAGAGGCATTATGCCGTATTCCCTCTTTCCATTCTTGTGCAAGCATAGCGGCGGCGGCCAGTTCTGAAACAGCCTTCATTAACACTGCTTTTTCGATTCTTGCAGGCTCCCCTTGGATATGGAAAGCATATTGCTCACCTGTTTCATGTATAGACGGCGGAAAGACAGTGTAACCGCCATTAGCACGGTACTCCACAATCGTGCCGGAGGATTGAAACTGCTTTGTTCCTCCGCATTCCTCAACAAGGTATATCCAATGGCTTTGTGGTGTACTGGCGCGCCCGAAAATCAATCCTGTTTCCGGCAAGCATATATCGGCAATTGCCAGTGCTTCAGGACAATCCAAGTCAATATCTACCAGCCCGCTGGACTTCTCACCTAAAATGACGCCTATATTACGGCTATCATTAAAATCAGAGGCAATATTTACATCATCAAAGGTACGCTCTTTCCAAGGCAGCCCTTTTGGGGGTATTTTGCTTTTTGGTTCTAATGGCAATGTGAGCCAGGCTTTGCTGTGATAGTAGTTAGCCAAATCATTTGTGTTGTTTGAAACAGACATAGAATCTCCTATTCGCAGAATGCGATTTATAAAAAAATATTATCAATGAGTGAGTTGGATTCCTTTAGGTCGTGTCTTGCATAGTGCATTGACAACATTTGCATTCGTCGGGGCGCGAGCTTTTTATTTTTTGACTCTTGAGCTTTGCAGCATGTGCCAGCTCTTTTATAAGTGCGTGAATATCCTCAGTCCGCCATGCGGTGCAGCGTTCAGATAATTTTACTGGTTGAGGGAAGCGGCCTTTTTTGACGCCATCCCACCAAGTGCTTTTGCTTACTGGTATATGGTGTAGCACCGCAGAGAGGCGGACATATCCGGTTTCAGGTAATGAAAAGTTTGAGGACATGAGCAACTCCTATGGAATGTGTCTATGTCCATTGGAGTAGCTTAGGGCAGGGTAGGAGTCAGGGGTGAAACCCGAATTACTTTTTCCCCAATTGTTCAATGTAAGATGTAAACACTTCTTTGAGTGCGTTTTTGGTTCTCAGTTTATCAGGAGCAGTTTCTTCCTTCGGTATAATGCCTGACTTGTACACGTGGGTTAAACTTTCAAAAGCTTCTTCCAAGTCCTTAATTTCTTCTTCAACAGAAGAATATAAGCCTCGCTTTGCTAATTTGGCAGTGCCGAGGTTCTTATACTCCTTCTTGAGCGACTCTTCATCAGCGGGAAGATTCCATTTATTGATGATTATACCGGCTGCTTCTAATATTGAAATTTCATCGCCCTTCAACTTACTTATCGTTTTCTGAATCCACATTCCTGTTGCTATTGAGGCCTTATTCAAAAGCCATTTTTTTTGCTTTATTGGGCTACCAATTTTTGGCCTATGCTTAAGCTTAAAAGCTTCATCGAGAGAAAGTTTTCCAGAATCATCACTTAAATATCTGTCGAAATATTCAGCTATACGCATCAAAATCATTGCAGAAGGGGTAATGCCAAGAAAAACGGAATCTCTGTATTGCTTCATGAAATCAATAGCCAAATTGTAAGAAGTTTTCTGTTCAACTTTTCTTTCCTCAGTCACATGGGCGTGCGGAAAAGTAGAATAAGAATAGTCCCTCCAATCAGCGTCACTTAGTAAAGCGGATTGTTCTATTGCATCTAACAATGCGATTTGCTGCTTGAGCAAGCTTACTATCGCTTTCTCTGATATTTCTGACTTACCCATTGGCTGCTTTTGTCGTGATAGTATCAATATAATCCCCCCACCATTGCATCATCTTACGGCGCTCCGGTAGGTACTCAGCATGGTTATACGCACGGCGCACCCCATTGCGCTCAGCATGTGCAAGCTGGCGCTCAATAACATCAGGGCGGAAGCCATTCTCATTAAGGATAGTGCTGGCAGTTGAGCGGAAGCCGTGGCCAGTGGTGCGCGAGTGATAACCCATGCGGTACAATGCATAGAGCATAGTGTTCTCGCTCATGTATGTTATCGGCCTGTTTGAGTTTGGAAAGATATGTACGCGGTTTCCCGAATGGTTTTGTAGTTCCTTTAATACCGCGATTGATTGACGCGCTAGGGGAACAATATGCAGGTCTTTCATTTTCATGCGTTCAGCAGGAATACGCCATTCCGCCTTGTCAAAATCAATTTCTTGCCACTCGGCTGCTCGTAGCTCTGTTGTGCGGACAAAGGTAAGCAACAGGAATTTCAATGCTAGCTTGGTTTGTGGGATGCCGTCATAAGCTTCAAGCTTCTGCAAATACTCTGGCAAATCTGCGGCTTTGAGATAGGCATGGTGGTTATGTACAGGGGTTTTTAGTGCGCCACGCATTTCCGCAGCAGGATTATTCTTAGCGCGCCCTGTCCGAATGGCATAAGTGAATACTTGCCTGCATACCTGTAACATACGTTGCGCCAAGTCAGCCCCGCTCTGTTCCACTGTTTTCAGGACAGAAAGTAGTTCGGGCGCGTTTATATCGGCAATGGGGCGGCTGCCGAGCTTTGGGAATATATGCCGTTCCATACGCAGCATCATCTTTTCAGCATAGCCCGTAACCCATTCATGCTGACGCAACTCATACCATTCGCGGGCGATTGCCTCGAAGTTATTTTCTGCCGATATAATGGCCTGATGCTTTGTGAATTTTCTGACTTCAGATGGGTCTTTTCCGGTAGATACCAGCTTACGCATGTCAATTAATTGGCTACGGGCCTCTGCAAGGCTAACTTCAGGATACACGCCAAGGGACAAGGATTTTTCTTTTCCCAAATGATAATACTTAAACGACCAGTATTTGCTGCCATTGGGATGTATAAGCAGGATTAGGCCGTTCCCGTCATAAAGCTTTTTGAGCTTAGCTTCCGGCTTGGCTTTCTTTATGGCTATATCGGTAAGCTTCATGGGGCAGGGGTGAAAACGATGAGGCTCTATAAATTCACCCCTATTTTTACCCCTATTCACCCCCGGATGTCAACAGTGCGAAATGGACGCCATCGGTGTTTAACTGGAAGATAGTGGCTCATTTCCTAGTTTTTCTGGATTATATCGGACATAGCTGTCCATATAATTGGTGCCCGGAAGAGGACTCGAACCTCCACGATGTTACTCACCAGTACCTGAAACTGGCGCGTCTACCAATTCCGCCATCCGGGCAGGAAAAAGGAGTGCACTATATAAACAGCGCGGGCGATGTAAAGCGCGAAAACCCAAAATCTGCATAGGCGCTGAACTTGGGCAAAACAAAAGGCGGCACAGGGCCGCCTTTTGTCACTCACTCATGCTGGTATTACGCGGCGACGGCCTGCTGTTTAAGCACTTTAAGCAGCTTTTCGGTCGCGGCCTTGGAGTCGAGCTTTTCGGCGGCGGCCAGTTCGCCCACGAGGCGGGAGAGGGCCGATTCGTAGATCATGCGTTCGGAGTAGGAACGTTCCGACTGATCGACATTGCGGTGCAGGTCGCGCACGACCTCGGCCACCGAAATCAGGCTGCCGGAGTTGATCTTCGCTTCGTATTCCTGCGCGCGGCGGCTCCACATGCCACGGCTCGTGCGGGCGCGGCCTTTCAAGGTCGTGAACGCCTTCGCGATCTCGTCGCCGGAACTGATGTTGCGCAGGCCCGCGGCGGTGGCGCGATGCACCGGCACGCGCAACGTCATCTTGTCCTTCTCGAAAGAAATGACAAAGACCTTCAGCGCGACTTCACCGATTTTCTGGGTTTCCTCGGCCAGGATCTTGCCCACACCGTGCGTGGGGTAAACGACATAATTTCCGACTTTAAATTCGCTGGATTTTTTCGTCATGGCACATTACCTTTGTTTGGTTGACACAAGCCCTCTTTACATAAGGGCAATTATTTCACTCACGGCAGCCTGTATTATAATGGAACACTCTGCAATATCTAGTAACCTGACTCTTTCTCCAGGCTACCATAAAACGCGGAAAAATAACAGATAAATAAAAATTACGTAAATTTTTAGGTAAATGCCTTATAACTCAGGGCATTGCTGCCGGGTGCGGTTGCCCTCCGTGGGCCTGGAGTCATGATCGCGCATCATAATCCTACCAGAATTAAGGCTTGCATCCGCTGCAAGGACATGGCATAAACCGCGCTCCGGTTCACACGAATTTATTGATACAAGTTACTAAATAATAAAGATTTTATTGGAGGATATGATGTCTGCCATTGACAAGCTCGTTATAGGGTCGGGTCTGTGCGCTTTGATCTACGGTTTTATCACCATTCAGTCCATTCTGTCGGCCCCGGCAGGCAATGCCCGCATGCAGGAAATTGCCCATGCCATCCAGGTCGGCGCGCGCGCGTACCTCAACCGCCAGTACCAGACGATTGCCGTCGTGGGCGTCGTCATCTGCCTGTTTCTTTCTTACAAGCTGGGCGCGCATGTCGGCATCGGCTTTGTCATCGGCGCGGTGCTTTCGGGTCTGGCGGGCTATATCGGCATGAACATCTCGGTGCGCGCCAACGTGCGCACGGCGGAAGCGGCGCGCTCGGGCATGCAGAAAGCACTTGATATTGCTTTCAAATCCGGCGCCGTCACGGGCATGCTCGTGGTCGGCCTTGGCATACTGGGCGTGGGAGGCTATTTCATCTATCTGCGCAATTCGGGCATCGAGCAGCGCAAATTGCTGGAGGCGCTCGTGGCCTTGAGCTTCGGCGCATCGCTCATCTCCATTTTCGCGCGACTGGGCGGCGGCATCTTCACCAAGGGCGCTGACGTGGGTGCGGATCTCGTGGGCAAGGTCGAAGCGGGCATCCCCGAGGACGATCCCCGCAACCCGGCGGTCATCGCCGATAACGTCGGCGACAATGTCGGCGACTGCGCGGGCATGGCGGCGGACCTGTTCGAGACCTACGCGGTTACGACGGTGGCGACGATGCTGCTTGCCGCCATCTATTTCACCGGCGCACTGCAGGATACGATGCTGCAGTACCCTCTTGCCATTGGTGCGGTCTGCATCCTGACTTCCATCGCGGGGACTTTTTTCGTGAAGCTGGGAAGCGATAAGAACATCATGAAGGCGCTGTATAGGGGCCTTATCGTGACCGGGCTGCTTTCGGCGGCGGCGATATATTACATTACCGAGAAGATGATCGGGCTCAAAACGACGTTCCTGATCGCGGGCGTGGCCTCCAGCGGCAGCAAGATTTACCTCTGCTCCATCCTTGGCCTGGCTGTAACCGGGTTGCTCGTCTGGATTACCGAGTATTACACCTCGACAGCCTATCGTCCGGTCAGGAGCGTGGCGCAGGCTTCGACCACCGGCCACGGCACCAACGTGATCCAGGGCCTCGCCGTGTCGATGGAAGCCACGGCGCTGCCCGTTATCGTCATTTCGGCGGCGATCATCATCGCCTATCTTAACTGCGGCCTGTTCGGCATTGCGGTTTCGGCGACAACCATGCTGGCGCTCGCGGGCATGATCGTGGCGCTCGACGCCTACGGCCCCGTGACGGATAACGCAGGCGGCATCGCCGAGATGTCGGAGTTGCCCAAGGACGTCCGCGTCACGACCGACGCGCTCGACGCCGTCGGCAACACGACCAAGGCCGTGACCAAGGGCTATGCCATCGGTTCGGCGGGCCTTGCCTCGCTCGTGCTCTTTGCTGCCTATACGCAGGACTTGAAGCACTACTTCCCCGATCTGGACGTGCAGTTTTCCTTAAGTGATCCGTATGTGGTCGTCGGCCTGTTCATCGGCGGATTGCTGCCGTACCTGTTCGGAGCGATGGGCATGATGGCGGTGGGACGCGCTGCGGGCGCGGTCGTCGTCGAAGTGCGCCGCCAGTTCAAGGAAATCCCCGGCATCATGGAAGGCAAAGCCAAGCCCGACTATAGCCGGGCCGTGGATATGCTGACCAAGGCCGCGATCAAGGAAATGGTGCTTCCCTCGCTGCTGCCGGTTGCTGCACCCGTATTGCTCTATTACATCATACTGCATGTAGGCGGGCAGGCGGCGGCGTTCTCGGCGCTGGGCGCGTTGCTTCTGGGCATCATCGTTACCGGCCTGTTCGTCGCCATCTCGATGACTTCGGGCGGCGGCGCGTGGGACAACGCCAAGAAATACATCGAGGAAGGCCATCACGGCGGCAAAGGCTCCGACGCCCATAAAGCTGCAGTGACCGGCGACACGGTGGGCGATCCTTACAAGGATACGGCCGGTCCCGCCGTCAACCCGATGATCAAGATCGCGAATATCACGGCGATTTTGCTGTTGGCGCTGCTGGCGGGGTAGGAAGGTAATGATGCCTCATAGACGGCTGGTGCCGTCCATGCGTGCGTGCAATATCCTGAGTACCCGGATATCGCGCTTTCCAATCCGGTAAAAAATCACATGCTTTATCGGCAGGGTAAATGCGCACGCCCGGCATGCCATCCACATCGCGGCCGATTTCGGGAGTGCGGCAAATCGTCTCCAGCGCTTCGTCTATCGTGGCTTTGTAAATGGTGAGTTGACGTTCGCCCCACTGCCCAAGCGTATAAGCTAAGGAGATCGTCAATGCCCTCCTGCGCCCGGGGAGAAAATGAAATATCAAATTTACGGGAGGACATCGGGATTAAGCTGTTTACCCTTGGCAAGATTTTCGCGGGCGCGCTTGGCACAATCATCTAAAATCTGCGGCGTATAAGGAAACATGCGTCCGGCGGCAAGGTCACGGTCGCCTTCTTCGATAGCCGCCCTGAGCCTTGCGCGTTTGCCGTCATCTTCACGCTCACGCATCCGGCGAACGGCATCACGCACCATCTCGGTGGCGTTGCTGTAATAGCCGGATTCCACCATGGATTTAATAAAATTCTCATCCACAGGGGGGAAGTTTATGTTCATTTTACACCTCTTTCTTGCCCGTATAAGAGGCATAAACATAGCATAAACTATGCAATATAATCAAGGCGAAGTTCTATTTCGGCCCGTATTCCTCGCCGAAAATCGAGTCTTCGATGATCTGGCAGATGATGTGGCCGAGCATGATGTGGCATTCCTGGATGTTGGGCGTGCGTGCGGAGGGGATTTTCAGCGCGATATCGCACAAAGGAGCCATCTTGCCGCCACTCTTGCCGGTCATGCCTATCGTCTTGATGCTGGCTTTGCGTGGCGTTTCCAGCGCTGCGAGAATATTGGGCGAATTGCCGGAGGTCGAAAGCGCGATCAGCACGTCGCTTGGCCGTCCCAGTGCCTCCACTTGCCTTGCGAAAACGCGCTCGTAGCCGTAATCGTTGCCGATGGCGGTCAACGCCGACGTGTCGGTGGTGAGCGCAATGGCGGCAAGACCGGGCCGGTCGTAATTCAGGCGGCTCACGAGTTCCGCCGCAATATGCTGTGCGTCGGCGGCGCTGCCGCCATTGCCCGCAAGGAGGATTTTCCCGCCTGCCTGCAGCGCCTCCACGCAACTCCTGCCCGCCGCTTCCACGTCCGCAAGCAATGCGGCATCGGCCAGCACTTCGTCCATCAGGTTGCGCGTGGCCGCAATGGACTCGCGTATCAGTGTTTGCATCATCTCGTTCCGATAGACGGTTTATACAAATAAAAGACGTTTCTTGGGAGGCATCGGCAGGACGTTGTCCCCCTGCGCATTCAGATGATAAAAGTCGCGGCGGGTGAAGGTGTCTTGCGAATAAGACGCCGGATCATAGAAGATGATGCTTGAACCGCCTGTCTCGAACC
>Ga0206844_10219_pt1 | contig 17426 bp, 20 predicted proteins | sample Alteio_BWOrgCont_22_FD_152907 | JGI IMG/M metagenome (GOLD analysis project Ga0206844, IMG submission 152907) | Enriched cells from forest soil in Barre Woods Harvard Forest LTER site, Petersham, Massachusetts, United States -... | ecosystem: Environmental > Terrestrial > Soil > Temperate forest >...
TTGCTTTGGCCGCGCTTAATCTGGCGCGCGTATGCCTGCGCATGCAGGATCGGGCGGGCGCTCGCCATTATTTCGAAACCGCGCGTTCCCTCAGCCAGACGGATGCCGGCGCCTATTTCTTAGTGCCGATGATCGACCGGGAAGAGAAAGAAATGAGATAATCGGTTTTCACATTACAACTTCAAGGAGAATGCATATGGCACAAATTACGCTCAAAGGAAATCCCATTCACACCGCGGGCACGCTTCCCGCCGTTGGCGCCGCCGCGCCTGACTTCAAGGTCGCAAAAGCCGATTTGTCGGATGTCAGCTTGAAGGATTTTGCCGGCAAGAAGCTGGTGCTCAATATTTTCCCCAGCATCGATACGGATGTCTGCGCCACATCAGTTCGCAAGTTCAACGGCGACGCCGTGAAGCTCGCCAACACCGTGGTGCTGTGCGTCTCCGCGGATCTGCCCTTTGCGTTGAAGCGCTTCTGCGGCGCCGAAGGCATTACCGCCATCACCACCGCCTCGGATTTTCGCGACGGTAATTTTGGCAAAGCCTATGGCGTGCGCATCACCGACGGCGTCCTAAAGGGGTTACTCTCCCGCGCCATCGTGGTCATCGATGAAAAAGGAAAAGTCGTTTACAACGAACAGGTCCCTGAAATCGCGCAGGAACCGAACTATGCAAAGGCCCTGGCGGCTCTGAAATAAAATCTTCAGAGGATAAGCGGCGTGCCGATAGAATAGGCACGCCGCTTTTTTAGGCTATAAATCTATTGACCATAGTCTTTGACCATGGTACACTTGAGTTATGGAAACCATCGCCATCTCAAAATTTAAAGCAACCTGTCTGGCCGTTTTGGAGCGTGTCCAAAAGACGCATCAACCTGTTTTGGTCACGCGTTTTGGAAAGCCGATGGCGGAAGTTGTCCCACCCCCGACACTTTCGCGGCCAGCCCATTGGATTGGTTCCGCATCGGCTACGGGCCGAATTGTGGGGGACATTCTGGCGCCCGCCAATGCGGCGGAAGATTGGAATGTGCTGAAACGGTGAAGTTTCTTTTAGACACTCATATCTGGCTGTGGAGTTTGCTGGAACCTCAGCGGCTCTCCCGAAAAATCCTCAAAGAACTTGAACGTGAAACCAATGAACTTTGGCTATCTCCGATTAGTATCTGGGAATTCTTAATTCTGTGCGATAAAAAACGCGTGAAGTTAAACGAAGATCCCGCTTCATGGGCCGTCCGCATGCTGCAAACCACGCCTATGAAGGAAGCGCCGCTCACGCACGACATCGCCATCTCCGCCTCGCAGCTGGCGTTGCCCCATCGTGATCCGGCAGATCGGTTTTTATTGGCGACTGCCAAAATTTTAGACCTCACGCTCATGACCTCCGATGAAAATCTCATTGACAGTAAAATCGTTCCCATCCTGGCGAACCATTAGTATCTATTGAACCTCCGGTTCGAATAAATCTACCGAATCAAAGACTACGGCGCCAAAAAGATCCTTGATAATTGAACGGTGGTAGTTCAAAATTCATGTTAGGATTAAAACCGTTTGCATTGGCTGCAGTGAAAAAAATGAGAAATATAATTTATCTATTGCTGGGAAGTCTTGCGCTCGCAGGTTGCGCAACAACTGGGAACTACGAGAAAATTCTTCAGAGTTGGGTGGGTTCCGATATTAACCGCTTAGTGGAATCTTGGGGTCCTCCAAGTTCTACTTTTGAGATGCCAAACGGAAACAAGACATATACCTGGATCAAAGCGGGAAACACTTCGGCCTATTCAACCTATAACCCATATAGCCACTCGGTTCTAACAACTACTGGCACGCCGTGGTGCAAAACAACATTTACAACAGACGGATCAGATCGAATAATTAATTGGCGGTGGGAAGGAAATGCATGTCGATCGCAATAGCTCTAAAACTTTAAAATACAGAGACATAAAGGCCGTTTTGAACTGAAAATTAAAAGGAGATTTTCATGAAACTACTAAGTAGTTTATCTGCTGGGTTTTTGTTATTTCTGCCAATTATCAGCCAAGCTGACGACTCCGATCAAGCGATTACGCAATTAAAGAGCGAACGTTATCAATTGATCCAAGTGGACTCTTCGGCTGAATATGGACCGGGTAGCACACGAGATTTCAAAAGGGTTATAAAAATCGATTCCCTGACGGGAAACACTTGGGAATTAATGTCGTCGACTGATAGCTTGAGAACTTATAGCTGGTATCCAATCCGCGAGATAAGTATCGAGAAATGAAATAACTCCGTCGAACCTTTTTTAATATTAGCCAAAAGGAATCGGTAGGGGTAGCACAAGCGAAGAGACTGGGCACCCTGCTGCCCGCACCTCCGTGGGGTCTACTTCCTGCTTCTGACGAAATTTTCGAGAATCTTTCCGACTGTAGTTTGCAAATTCTTCGAGACAATTGTTTCCTTTTCTTCTTTTCGATGCCTGATTGACCCTTTTAGGACCGACTTCATAGAATCCATTAGGCGGAAGTTCGTTTGCCGACAATTTACTCCCGGATGGCAAGCGATGCATTCATACCCGCATTGCCAGTGCCACCTTTAAAAATAGGGGCGGCATGTAACGGGTTAAGGTTTTACTCCCGGATGGTGTAACGGTAGCACACCACCCTTTGGAGGTGGTAGTTCAGGTTCGAATCCTGGTCTGGGAACCATTTCACACCTTAACTCCGCAAGCCTGAGACGGATGGCTGGTGCTTAAGACCTTGTCTTTCTTGGGTCTAGGCGAGGAGAGCGAATCGTTTTAAACTTGGAGTAATGATAAAAGTACATAGCTCCGCAAAAGTGTGGGCGGTTTTTCTGCTGGTTTTCCCGTTTCCGTTGGCTGTGCCTTCAGGGACTCCAAAGACGCTTTGTTTAACTGAGGAAGCTTTGGCTCCTCTCGCGCTCATGTACGGGCATGCATACCGCTATTTTGAAACGGAACACGTTGAACTGGAAAGAGATCCCCGGGTCAACGTATTTCGGGCTCGTATGGCAAGGAACCGGGCGGAGATCCTGCTTTCCATCAATGAGCAGGCGAATCAGCGCGTTGAATTCCTTCGCCGCCATCGAACGATCTATCTGGACGGCCGACCCGCCGAAAGTTTCCAACAGGGAGTGAAGCAGGCCTATCGTTCTCATGCGGATCATTTGGCGACACTTTCGGCGTCTATCGGGGGCCGGAACTTTTTGGCTTTTCCGAGCAGAAATCTTTACCTGAATAGAGGAACGGTGATGTATGAGGGCGGCCGCCTTTTTTGTGGCCCAAGCGAATTGCAGCTCCTGGCTGACAGGTATTACCCGTCCCTTGTGCAGTGGTCAGACGGACGTCTTTCCATAGAGTCATTGCGTTTTGCAAAGTCTGAAAGACCGGGCGCGCCGGATGTTGTGTATACCCGTGAGGGCAGGGATATTAGCCGCCTGATAGTGCATGCGGTTTCCGGGCAACAGGTTTTGCATCACGGTTTACCAATCCCCGCGCCGATATTTTCCGATGAATTCGACGATCTAAACCATCTTTTCTTTTTTCCTAAGAAAGGATTTGAAATCGGATTTTTATTTCTATACAAGAATCGATCGCTCGTCCGGCAATTGCTTTCAGGCCGGTCCGTTGAAATCCCTTTCGATGAGATCGGTCCTAACGGGGAATCGATGGATCCGCAGGACGTCGTTGATGCGCTTCACGCCGCGGGATATCGGGAAGCTCCCGCGGGGCGTGTCTTGCTCAGCGGTGAGTTCCGGCGCCACGGAGCGATGCTGGGAATTCTTTTTAAGCGGGCGCATTTTTCCCACAACGTGATTGGTCTGACCCCCCAGGGGGACTTTCTTTTCAACGCTTTTGCCGGACGCGGCAAGGAAGATGTTGGCGTAACGGTTGAAGAGGCGGCGTCTCAGTTGCAACGGCAGGGAGCTTCTGAAGTTCTCATCATTTCGAATGGATCAGACGTCCGGCCTCTATGGAATGGTGATGTTCAAGTCATCGCCAAGGAAGCTGAAGCGTCAGATTCTTCATCCGCCATGATCGCGATCGTTTTTAATCCACGCTTAACGGTTAATCAACGGCTTCGCCGGTTTTGGCATTGGATATTGGATGTTTCTCGCCTCTCACCAAACAGACGGGGTCTTCTTTCTAAAGCGGTTTAAAGCGAATCTCTCTGGAGCCTGCTACAATAACGACGTTTTCCGATCCTAAACGCTTTAAAAGGAACTTATGCCAGCACCGTCTTATCGTAAACGCCGTCCGAATGCAGGGCCCAATAAGAATGAGTTGAAAATTTCACGCGGCGAAGCGGTGATTCGCGAGCGCGAACGCGCGGGCACCTTGCGGCAACGGTTTCCGGACGTGCAGAAGCTGGACCTCAAGTACCGCATGCTGACCGCTGAAGACGCGGTGCTCGAAGACACGCGCAAATCCTGGGGATTGGATGATCCGCTGCAATTGGATGTGCCGTGCCAGGGCGGCTGCGGCAACGGCGTTTTTCTCGTCACCGAAGCGGCGATTTCATTATTGACCAGCACGCGCCATCACCATGAAGGCCTGGGCGTTTGCCAGGGAACGTCGTATAAAGACGCGCGGCTGCCTTGCGGCACCCGGCTTTTTTACAAGCTGGATGTCGTCCGCTAAAACCTTCGTTTTACTGCCGGCTCTGAATGAAGCAAAAACGTTGGCCACGCTGGTTCCTCACATTGGTCAGACGTTAAGCGCAACCCCTCCTTTCGAAATTGTGGTCGTGAATGATGGTTCTTCCGATCAAACCACGACGGTGTTGATGTCTTGTGCCGCCCAATGGCCGGTTCGCGAACTGAGACACTCTGTCAATCAGGGCTATGCGGCGGCGTTGCGTACGGGGTATTTGCATATTCTTGGAGTCAGTGAAAATCCGCAGGACCGGATCGTGGCGATGGATTCTGATGGTACGCAAGGCCCGGAATTTATCGGCGCTCTCGTCGGAGCCTTGGATGGCGGCTTGGATGCCGTGACGGCGTCTTATGAAATGCCGGGCGGCGGCGTCACCGGCGTACCCTGGCTGCGGCGCTGCATGAGCCGCGTTATTAATGCCATGTTTCAGATGGCGGTTCCTTTTCCGGGCATAAAAACATATACGAACGGGTTCCGCGGCTATCGCGTTTCGGCCTTGCGGCGCGTGCACGATCAGTTCGGTCGACGGTTAATCGAAGACCCTGGGTTTCCCGGCGGCACCGAATTATTTTTAAAAGTGGGACAAAGCGGCGCGCGTTTGGGGGAAGTCCCGTTTGTTCTCCACTATGAACGCCGCGGTGGCGACAGTAAAATTCGGATTGGCCGGACGATTTGGGGGTACTTGCGACTGATTTTTCGGGCAAAGCGGCGGTTCAGACCCAAATCGTAGTCCCATGCGCTAAGCACTATGTTCCGTGCTCAATGGGCTCTGAGTTGTTGACGTCGATCTTACTGATCTTACGCCGTAAGGTCCGTCAGGGCCACGTCAACGAACCATAGCCCACGGAGCAACGAGCATAGCGCAAGTTCCATAGGTTCTGCTAGAATACGGTGCGTGGATGGCCCCTGTTCGTGGGGGCCCTTTTTACGTCTAAATTTAAACTTCATGAACCCTATTTTCTGGACCATTTTTTGCGCGTTATGTGTGGCAGGTGTCAGAGTCCAGGCAGACGATATGCCCATGGGAACACCGCCTGCGATTGAGACGAGTTCCAGCGTGCTGGTGTCCAGTCCGATCGCCGCGGTGGTTGAGCCGTACCATTGTCCGTTAAACAAGTGCGTGGTGGTTTCGGGGTTTGGCGTTCGCACGGTGCCGGGTCAGACCGTGATGACGGAGCGCAATGAAGGCGTCGGTTTCCGCGTAGAGCCTGGGCAAACGGTTCGTGCGGCGCGTTCGGGACGCGTGATTTTTGCCGGGTTCTCCAAGAGCTATGTGAGCCGGGCGGATAAGCGGGAGCAGGAGCGGCTCGTGATTATTTATCACGATGATAAACAAAGCAGCCGGTACGTGCATTTAAATACGCTGGCCGTGCGACCGCCGCAATTGATTAAAGCCGGCGATGTGATCGGTACGGCGTCGGAATCGGATGAGTGGACGGAACCCGTGTTGCACTTTGAAATCCGCGCGGCCAACGGCAAGCCGTTGAATCCGGAAAAATATATAAAAGCAGAAAAAAAGTGAGCACACTTTCAGTCATTGTATTGGCCGCCGGCCAGGGCACGCGCATGAAGTCGGCCACACCGAAAGTGCTGCATCCGGTGTGTGGAAAATCGTTGCTTGGGCATGTGCTGGGCGCCGTCGAGGGGCTTAAGCCGCAATCCACGGCTGTTGTCGTCGGCGTAGGCCGCGATCAGGTGGTGAAAGCGTTCGAAGCGCAGCAGCATAAAAATTTCGAGTTTGTCGTGCAGAAGGAACAGCGGGGCAGCGGGCATGCGGTATTGATGGCGCGCTCCTGGCTTAAGCGCCGGCGCGGTTCTTTGCTGGTGGTTTATGGGGATACGCCGCTCTTAACAACGGCCACGCTGCGAGCTCTTGTGAAAGAACATCATCGGTCGGGTAACGCGGCCACGTTCCTGGCCATGGATGTCGCCGATCCCACCGGTTACGGGCGCATGATTTTAGATGAAGGCGGCGCCGTCGAGCGAATTGTGGAGCACAAGGACGCTACGCCGGAAGAACGGGCGGTGCGTCTGGTCAATTCCGGGGTCGCCTGTTGGGATGTGAAGCAGCTGCTGAAAGCGCTGCCGAAACTGCGTCCGAACAACGCCAAACGGGAGTATTATCTGACGGATGCCGCGGCGCTTCTGCGGCAAGCGGGCGGACGCGTGGGCGTGCAGCGCGCGGCGGATGCGGGGGAAACGCAGGGCATCAATAATCGCCTCGAGCTGTCGCAGGCGGAGCATTTTTTGCGGCGCCAGATTTTAGAGCGCTGGATGCGCGAGGGCGTGACCCTGGTCGATCCGGCGACGACCTACATCGATGCGCAGGTGGAGCTGGCGCCCGACGTGACGATTTTTCCGGGTACCGTGATTCGCGGGAAGTCGCGCATTGCGTCCTTTTGCGAATTGGGTCCCTACACGGTGATCGATGATGCGGTGGTAGAAGCCGGCGCGAAGGTGGGTCCGTTTGCGCGCTTGCGGCCAGGCGCGGTGGTCGGCGCCGGAGCGCATGTGGGCAATTTTGTCGAGCTGAAGAAAACGCGGCTGGGCCGGGGATCCAAGGTCAACCATTTGACGTATCTGGGCGATACGCTCGTGGGGGAAGGCGCGAATATCGGCGCCGGAACCATCACCTGCAACTATGATGGATTCCGAAAATCCCAGACGGTGATTGAGGCTGGGGCGTTCATCGGCTCCAATACCAATTTAGTGGCGCCCGTTCGCGTGGGACGCGGCGCTATCACGGGAGCCGGATCCACGATTACAAAGAATGTTCCCGCGGATGCGCTGGCCATCGAGCGGTCGCGGCAGCTGATTAAAGAGAAATGGGCTTATGAGTTCCGAAAAAAGCAAAAAAGCAACCGGCCTCACTGAACGCTTCAAGATTTTTTCCGGCAACGCCAATCGGGCGCTGGCGGAAGAGATCTGCGGACATTTAGGCGTTCCGCTGGGCGCCGCCGAAGTCGGGCGGTTTTCCGACGGTGAATTGCGCGTCAAGATTTCGGAAAACGTGCGTGGGGATGATGTGTTCGTGGTGCAGCCCACCTGTCCGCCCGTGAATGACCATTTAATGGAGATGCTCATTATGGTGGACGCGCTGGCTCGCGCATCGGCCCGCCGCATTACGCTGGTTATGCCGTATTACGGTTATGCGCGGCAGGATCGCAAAGCCGAGCCGCGCGTGCCTATCACGGCCAAGCTCGTCGCTAATCTGATCGTGGCGGCTGGCGCGGACCGCGTGTTGTCCATGGATTTGCATGCCGGGCAGATTCAGGGCTTCTTTGATATTCCCGTGGATCATTTATACGGCATGCCGGTATTTCTGGAGCACATCCGGCGTAAAAAAATTGAAGGATGTCGTGGTGGTGTCGCCCGATGCGGGCGGCGTGGAACGCGCGCGCGCGTTCGCCAAACGGCTGGACGCGGATCTGGCCATCATCGACAAACGCCGGCCGCGCGCGAATGTGGCGGACGTGATGAACGTGATCGGCGATGTGCGCAACAAAACGGCGATCCTTCTTGATGATATGGTGGATACCGCCGGCACGCTGACCAAGGATGCGGAGGCACTCAAGAGTTTTGGCGCGAAACATGTGTTTGCCTGCTGCTCGCACGGCGTGCTATCAGGACCGGCGATTGACCGTATCCAAGCGTCGCCCATTGAAGAGCTGATGATCAGCAATTCCATTCCGCTCGGCGGAAAAGCCACATCGAAAATTTGCGTGTTGTCGATCGCCACGCTTTTGGCGGAAGCCATTAAACGGATTCATGAAGATCAATCCGTCAGCCAGTTGTTTGTGTGAAATTTAAGGAGTTAGGAATTAGGCGCCAGGCGTTAGGACAAAAAATCCTCACGCCTATTTCCTGATACCTAACGCCTAGACATAAATCAAGGAGACAGTGCTATGAGCGAAATCGTACTTGAAGCGGAAAAACGTGAACTTTCGACGAAAGGATTTGTGAAGGACTTGCGCCGCGACGGCAAAGTCCCCGCAGTGATCTATGGCGATAATGAGCCCTCCATCACCCTGACCGTCAATGAAAAAAGCCTGCAGGCGGCGATCCATTCCGAACGCGGACGCAACGCGCTGATCACGCTGAAGCTGGGAACCACGTCCCATGCCGTGCTGGTTAAAGCGATTGATCGCCATCCGATCAGCCGCGCGATCCGTCATGTGGATCTGTATCGCGTGTCGCTCAAGAAGAAGATTGAAGCGCGCGTGCCCATCCATGTGAAAGGCGAGGCGCCGGGCGTTAAATTAGGCGGCGGTATTCTGGAGCATGTGCTGCGTGATGTGCTCGTCCGCTGCTTGCCGACGGATATTCCGCCGTCCTTCGATGCGGATGTTTCCAATCTGCAAATCAATACCAGCATTCGCGCTAAAGATCTGATCGTTCCGGCCGGCATCGAACTCGTTGTGGATCCGGAAGCCATCATCGTCAATATTGTGGCGCCGACTATTCTTGAAGAAGTCGTCGCTCCCGCCGCCGGCGCAGCCGGAACCGCGGAGCCGGAAGTCATCAAGAAAGGCAAGCCTGAAGAAGGCGCGGATGCCGTTGCCGCTACCGCTAAGCCGGGCGCTGCTCCTGCGGGCGATAAAAAGGGCGCTGCTCCCGCCGCGGGCGCAAAACCCGAAGCCAAGAAGGGATAGGAGTCAGGGATTAGGAGTCAGGAGTTAGATTGTGATCACTAACGCCTATATCCTGACGCCTGATTGTTAATGCCTATCCGGTTAATTGTTGGATTGGGAAATCCGGGGTCGCGTTATGATCCCACGCGGCACAATGTGGGGTATCGCGTGATCGATCGGCTGCGTGAGGGCGAATCGCTTTCGGGCGTGCGGCTGTTAAAACCGGATAGCGTGTTCATGAACGAATCCGGCGGCCCTGTGGCGGAGCTGACGCGCAAAAACGGCATTCAGCCGGGAGAGATTCTGGTCATCTGTGATGACTTCTCCATTCCGCTGGGGCAATTGCGCCTCCGTTTGAAAGGCTCTTCCGGCGGGCACAATGGCTTGAATTCCATTATGACGACGCTGGGAACACAGGAAGTTCCGCGTTTGCGTGTGGGCATCGGGCCCGTACCGGAAGGCATGGATCCGGCGGATTTTGTGTTAAAGCCATTCGCGCGCGCGGAGCATGCCGTTGTGCAGTCTGTCATTGAAAAAGCGGCGGAGGCCGCGCGTCTGGCCGTGACCGGGGGGACAGAAACAGCCATGAACAAGTTCAATCAAAAAGGAGAGACCGCATGAAAGTCACCGATGTCATGCGGCCGGCCGGACTCTCCCTGATCCAGAATTCCAATCTCGCCAAGGTCGTTGAAACATTTCTCAACTATCGCGTGGACATGCTGCCGGTGGTGGATGCGGCGCAACACGTGGTGGGCGTGATCACCGTGCAGGATTTGCTCGAATTTTTGTTCCCGCGTTTTTACGAAATTCTGCGCGATTATAACGCCCTCGAAGATAAGGGCCAGCTCAGCAGCCTGTTTGGTTCGGCGTTTTCCGGGTTGGATCTGGGGGATAATCAACTCATTCTAGCCGCCGATATGATGCGCACGCATCTCATCTGGATCGGCGCGGAAGATTCCATCCTGGCCGCGGCGTCGCATCTTTTTGGCCAGCATGTCACGCAGCTGCCCGTGGTGGACCGTGATCGCCGGTTTGTCGGCACGTTATCGGAGACGGACGTTGTGTTGTCGTTCCTGAAGGGCAGCGCCGTTGGACGTTCCTAACTTCGTCCATCTCCATTCGCATTCCGAATATTCCCTTCTGGATGGCGCTGCGCGCATCACGGATGAAAAAGGAAAACCGGGCGAACTCCCCAAAAAAATAGCGGAAATGAAAATGCCCGCCCTGGCCCTCACGGACCATGGGAATCTCTTCGGCGCTATTGAGTTTTATCAATCCTGCAAAGCCGTCGGTGTAAAGCCCATCATCGGCTGCGAAATGTATATCGCGCCGAAATCCCGTCTGGACCGGACCTCGACCAAAGGACAGGAAGAAGCCTACTACCACTTCACGGTGCTGGCCGCGACCAACGAGGGCTACCAGAATCTGATTCAGCTCTCCTCGATCGGTTTCCTGGAAGGCTATTACTACAAACCGCGCGTGGATAAAGAAGTCCTGGCGAAACACAGCAAGGGACTCATCGCCCTATCCGGTTGTCTGAAAGGCGAACTGGCGGAGAAACTGCTGCGCGGCAAGGACGCGGACGTTAAAAAAGTGATCGACGATTATCAGAGCATCTTCGGTAAAGAAAATTATTACCTGGAGCTCATGGATCACGGTATCGAAGACCAGCGCAAGCAGAATGACAAGCTGCTGGAAGTCTCCAAGAAAAGCGGCATCCGCCTGGTCGCCACCAACGACTGCCACTATCTGGAAAAACGCGACGGCGCGCCGCATGATGCGCTGCTCTGCATCGGCACGGGCTCGACGCTGGACGAGCCGGACCGCATGAAATTTCACGCCGATGAGTTCTATTACAAGTCCGCCAAAGAAATGATGGACGTTTTTCCGACATGCCCCGAAGCCGTGAATCAGACGCTGGAAATTGCCGACCGCTGCAACATCGATATCAGGTTTGATCAGATGCTCCTGCCGCATTACAACGTGCCGGCCGGCGAGAATCCGGATTCTTACGTGGAGAAGTTATGTCTGGAAGGAATGAAGGAACGTTACGGGTCGACGCAAACGCATCAGGAGCGGCTGCAATATGAACTTTCCGTCATCCGCAAAATGGGATTCTCCACCTACTTTCTGATCGTCTGGGACTTCGTGCATTACGCCAAGAAGAACGGTATTCCCGTGGGGCCCGGCCGCGGTTCAGGCGCCGGCTCGCTCGTGTCTTATGTGCTGGGCATCACGGATATTTGTCCGATGAAGTATGGCCTGCTCTTTGAGCGCTTTTTAAATCCGGATCGGCGCTCCATGCCCGACCTCGACATCGATTTTTCCGACGGAGGGCGCGAGCGCGTGATTGCGTATGTGCGCCAGAAATATGGCGAGAAGAGCGTCGCGCAGATCATCACCTTCGGGTCCATGTTGGCGCGCCTGGTGATTCGGGACGTGGGCCGCGTGATGGGGTTTCCAATCGCCGAGGTGGACCGCATCGCGAAATTGATTCCCAAAGAACTGGGGACCACGATCGAGATGGCGCGCAAAAATGTGCCCGAGCTTGCGCAGGAAGCCAAAGCCAATCCGAACGTGGAAAAACTGTTGAACACCGCTCAACGGCTGGAAGGTCTCAAGCGTCATACCGGCGTGCATGCCGCGGGCATCGTGATCGCCAAGGGGGATCTCACGCAATGGGTGCCGCTGGCCAAAGGGTCCAAGGATGTCATCACCACGCAGTACAACGATGAAGCGCTGCTCAAGCTGGGCATGCTCAAGATGGACTTTCTCGGCCTGCGCACGCTCACCGTTATCGACCAGGCCTGCACGCTGATCAAGGAACGGCACAAACCGGATTTTGATATCCGCCATATCCCGCTCGATGACGCGGCGACTTTCAAACTGCTGCAGGACGCTAAAGCGATCGGGATCTTCCAATTGGAATCATCCGGAATGCGGGACTTGCTGCGCCGGCTCCATCCGTCCGTGTTTGAAGAAATCATCGCGCTCATCGCCTTGTATCGCCCAGGTCCCATGGGCGCAGGCATGCTCGACGAATTCGTCAAGCGCAAGCACAACGCGAACGCCATCAAATATGACCACCCGATTCTGGAACCGATTCTGAAGGAAACCTACGGAACGATTCTTTATCAGGAACAGGTCATGCAGATCTCCCGCTCCTTCGCGGGGTTTACGCCGGGCGAAGCCGATATTCTGCGCAAAGCCATGGGCAAGAAAATTCCGGAAGAAATCGAAAAGCTGCGCGGCAAATTCATGGAAGGCGCCGTTAAGCTGGGCATCACGGAAAAACTGGCCCATCATGTGTTTGAGCAGATCGTCACGTTTGGAGGTTACGGTTTCAATAAATCCCACAGCACCGCATACGGGCTCGTCTCCTATCAGACCGCGTTCCTGAAAGCCAACTATCCCGTGGAGTTCATGGCGGCGTCGCTGACGAGCGAAATCGGCCACAGCGCCATCGGCAAAGAAGAAGATTCCAAGATCGTGGTTTTCCTGAATGAAACCGAGGCCATGGGCATCAACGTCCTGCCGCCGGACGTACAGAAAAGCTTTTCCAAATTTACGATTGAGGAAGCGGAAGGAAAACAGGCCATTCGCTTTGGCATGCTGGCGGTGAAAAACGTGGGCGATGGCGCCGTGGAAACGATTGTGGAAAACCGGACGAAAATGGGCGCCTTTAAATCGTTCGACGAATTCTGCCAGCGTATTGATTTGCGGCAGACCAATCGTAAAGTGCTGGAATCACTGATCAAGGCCGGCGCTTTTGACACGCTGGATTCGGCCGCCGCAAAATCCACGCGCGCGCAGCTGATGTTGAAGCTGGATGACGTCATGGCGCGTAGTTCCAAAAATAAAGAAGATGCGGAATCAGGGCAGGATTCGCTGTTTGGCTTAGACATCATGGTGGCCACCGCCCGCCGGCCTGTCGCGGCCAGTCCGGGGCTCATGAAGCGGGAAATTTTCTGGTCTGATCGCGAGCTGCTCAGTTGCGAGAAGGAAGTGCTCGGCTTTTATTTGTCCGGACATCCGCTGGCGCATTTCAAAGTGGAGTTGAAGCTCTTTTCCACGCATGGCCTTAATTCCCTGCCATCCTCCGGCAGTTCCGTCCGGATCGCCGGCATGATTTCGAGCGTCCGCCGCATGGTCACCAAAGCGAAAAAAGAACCTTATGCGCGTTGCCGGTTTGAAGACCTGGATGGCGAAATCGACGCGGTCGTATTCCCCAAGGCTTATTCCGGCGGCATTGCGCAGCACTTGAAGCCCGCGGAAATGGTCGTGATTACGGGCAAGGTGAACAAGCGCATGGAAGACTAGTCCCGATGTCCGTGGCACGCGAAAAATACGTGCGTGAAATCGTTATCCATACGAGTTCCGATATGGCCGTCGAACATCTGGAAGAATTGAAATCCGCGCTGGGACGCTTCCCCGGCGGCTGTCAGGTCTGTCTGGAAATTGCCACGCCGCCCTCTGGCGTAGTCGTCATCGAAACCGAATTCCGCGTCAATCCCTCACCCGCGCTACTCGAAGAAATCGAACGCCATCTCGGCCCCGAGTGCTGGAAAATCACCCGCATCGGCAGGTAAACCAAGGCCGCTCTAGGCGGCATGACGCAGAAGAATTTCATTAATCAGCGTTTGATAGCCCATATGGCGTCTATGGGCTTCTGCGCGGACCCGCGTTAAAACATCCGGACGAATCTTAATATGGATATCTAGCGCTTTCGCCGGACCATTAAAAGGCCGACCTCGACGCGGCGGCTTTCTCCCGAAGGTGTTTTCGTAAGCCTTGCGGAATCTCTTTGTTTCAGCTGGCGTAGCTCTGCGAGCATTGGCCCAGGCGGACAGGGGAATTTCTTCATTCTTCTTTGGCGCTCTTACGAAAAAAACTTTCTTGACGGGATAAGTCAGCTTTTTCCCCTCGTATTCGAAGCGGGGGACGGGCAGCTTTTTATTGTTGTTTTTCATTGTAAAGTTCCCACTCTCCGCGATTCGCCTTCCGCGCCATGATAATACGGTCATTGTCTCCCTCGCGCGTCGTGAAAGCTACTACCAATACACCGGGTTCCGCCATGCCAATACACCATTGACGAAATTCGTTCTCAGAATGCGCGACATCATTAAGAAATAAAGCCATTGGGTCATTTAATGCATCGACAGCCTGCGGAAACGTTACGCCATGCTTCCTAAAATTGCTAGCTGCTTTCTTCGGATCCCAATTGTAGTAGGGGCCTGCAAGCCCGCTACTCATGTTTAAGTGTACATCTAAATAGCATCAGTGACAATGTCAAGAATATAGTCATTTTTAAGCTCCTTACGGTCTAGAGCGGGTGAGAAGTGGATTTATTCAGAAATATTTTTAAACATCCTGCCGCGGATGAGCGGCTAGATTTTTTTATTGTGGATGGTGTCGAGCTCTTTAAGCCAACGCAGGTAGGAAGGGGTTTGCCGAATTAAAGATCGTAGGGCGTGAGAATTTTTTTCGCCTGTGGGGTAGTAGACCCCATAAGTTTCCATCCGCCAGTGGATGTAGGTCTTCCAGACGCGCCAGGCTTGAGGACTCCACCAGCGGCGTGGGAAAAAACGGAATAGTCTAAGCATGGGGAAGTGGGCATTGGGGGGTGCCGCCGGGTTCGGGGTTGATGACCGGCTGCACATGGCCGATGATATCGTCCATCACTTGATCGGTGTCCGGCGTGTGCAGGGGGCCCCGATAGCGCAAGTGGCCGGTTTCATCGAGAACCATCATCCATGGCGTGCCCGGGGGATTTAAGAGGCGAACCGCATTCTTTGATTGATCATAAACGACAGGAATGGCTTCCAGATTTGCATTTTTAAGGAGCGCCGTCACGGCATCATTGTTCTGACTGCTGACCGCTACAAACGCGACATGCCATTCTTTAAATTTATTATAGAAGAGATGAAAATCCGACATCTGCTGCGGCGGACAGGCCGGTGAAAAGAAAAAGACCACCAGGACTTCGAGCGCCGATTTGTAAGACAACAGCGGGCGGCGAATCCCCTGGGCTTCCGTGACCGTCAACGTTTCAGGAACATTCTCGCCCATCAGCACGGGCGCGCCCAGCGTGGATGACGAGGCATTCACCGCCGGCGGCGGGGAAAACATGCCTTGAGCCGCGCCAAAGCTGCACAGCAAAAGCAACGGCCAAAAGCGAAACTTAATTGCCACAAGAGCTCCTGTTTGATTTGTCTTCCGAGCATACGGACCCGGTTTCTTTTGCGGACGCTGTTTCCATCGCGCCCAGACTGCGCAGCAACTCCCGTGCGGTCTCCTGGTCGGCTGTGGTTTCCGGAATCGCATCCGGCGGCGCCGGCAAAGACAGCGCCATGCGCAACTGCTGTACGGCTTCTGCTTTGTGATGGGTATCGATCAAGGCGCGCGCGTAAATCACATGATTGATAACGTGCGCGGGATCATCCTGCACGGCGGCCTGCGCCTGCTCAAGCGCTTTTGCTTTATCGCCGACGGAAATAAAACGTGGCGCCTGCCGGTAAAACTCCGCCAGCAACATGTGCGCATAGGCGTAATGGGGATTCAAAGCGAGCGCTTTCTTCAGCAGGTCAACCGCTTGGTTTACTTTCTTTAAACTTCCGGGACCTTTGTGCGCATCGGCCCATTGGCCAATGGCTTCGGCGTCATACGCCAAGGCTTCGGCGCTGCCGGGATTTTCCGCCACGCACCGGTCTCCGGCGGCGCGCGCTTCATCGGCCCATTTTTTATGGTCGGAATCGTTTTTGGCGTGACGCACGGCGCGTCCCAGGGCTTTGGTCAAATCAATGCAAAGCGCAGACTGGTTAGGATTCTCCTTTAGCGACTGCTTCCATAAGCGAATCGCGTTTTCCGTCTGGCCTGGTTGATCACGCTGTGCCCAGGCCGCCTGCGCTTCATCGGCGGTAGAGGCTGTGGCGGGTGAAGGGTAAAGGGTGAAGAGTGTAACGTAAAAAATAAAAAGGATAGAAGGTCGCTTCAAAGTAAATCCTTTATATCTGTTTTGAATTGCGCGGCGGTGGTAAATACATGCGATCGGATTCCCAGGGCTCCCGCGGCCACCGTGTGCGCTTCAAGATCATCCGTGAAAACTGCTTTCGCGGCAGGCACGCCCGCTTTGTCCAAGACATATTGAAAAATTTCGGGTTCGGGCTTGCGCATGCCCACGGCATAGGACGCGACGGGAATTTCGAACCAGGTCATAAAGTCATGAAGGCCGCGAATATAGTTCCAATGCATCTCATTGACGTTTGACAGCATGGCCAGGCGATAGTGGGGGCGTAATTGCGTCAGGAGCGCGACAGAATCTTTTTTCTCCGTGAAAATATTGCACCACATCGCTTGAAAGGCTGGAAAGGTCAGGCCTTTAAGCTCAATCCCCTCGCTCAACTTCGCAAAAAATAATTCGGACGAAATGGCGCCGCGCTCATACGCGTCCCATAGCGGCGTGGTCTCAAAAAAATGCTGGATCTGTTCATTCGAAAGCGGGCTGTAGCGTTTTAAATTCGTGATCGCTTTCATGAAATCAAAGTCAATCAAGACGCGGCCTAAATCAAAAATAAGCAGTTCGGGTTTCATTTGGAGATGAGTGACACCGTGGATTTGGGTTCGCCTTTAAGCAGCGCCGTAATGGCTTTCACCACTTCCCCGGGCCATTTTCCTTTCCTTAGAGCAAATTTGAGCATATTCCCATTGACGGTAGAGACGTCTTCCAGTTTATGCGCATTCTTTAATGTCGTGCGCAGGAGCTCCCAGGTCAGTGGGTCGTCCATTTTTCGCGGTACTTTCAAATCATCATCCGTTTTGATGACCAGACGATGATCGGGACCGTCCAGCGCCGTGACCTCTTCGCGCTTGGCGTAGGCGATCGCGGCTTCGGCAATTTTAGCCTGTTCTCCCTCCAACGTTTTGATCGCCTTGAGATGGTCGATTTTTTGCGCTTCCAGTTGCGCGTACTGCATGACCAGTTGAACGCCGGAATTTTCCAGATAAACGTTCACGGGCAGATTGGCGACGGATTCGGCGTGCTTCCAAGCCGGGCATAGCGGTTTGTATTCGCACCAGTCGCACAGGGCGCTGGTCCGCGGTTCCCACGTTCCCTGGGCGAGCTCCGCTTCCACGCGATGGATGACGC
>Ga0206844_10105_pt1 | contig 17394 bp, 10 predicted proteins | sample Alteio_BWOrgCont_22_FD_152907 | JGI IMG/M metagenome (GOLD analysis project Ga0206844, IMG submission 152907) | Enriched cells from forest soil in Barre Woods Harvard Forest LTER site, Petersham, Massachusetts, United States -... | ecosystem: Environmental > Terrestrial > Soil > Temperate forest >...
GATTGAAAAACTTAAAGAACTTTTCCCTGAAGTATTTACGGAAGGAGAAAAAATTGATTGGGACAAATTTAGACTTACCCTGGGCGAGAATATAGATACAGGTAAAGAACGGTTTGGCATGAATTGGCCGGGCAAAGCTGATTGCTTTAAAACCATACAGCAGTCCAGCATTGGCACATTGGTTCCAAATAGAGACGAAAGTGTTGATTTTGACACCTCGGAGAACCTTTTCATTGAAGGAGACAATCTCCAAGTATTAAAGCTCATGCAGAAAAGCTACTTGGGCAAGATTAAAATGATTTACATTGATCCGCCATATAATACTGGCAACGATTTCATTTATCCAGATAATTATTCAGAAAACTTGCAAACTTATCTTGAATACACTGGTCAAGTAGATAATGAAGGCCGCAAGTTTAGCACAAATACTGAAACAGATGGGAGATTCCATAGCAAATGGATAAATATGATATACCCAAGGCTTTTTTTAGCTAAAAATCTTCTTAGAGATGATGGGTTGATTTTTATTTCTATTGATGACAATGAAGAACAAAATTTAAAGACCGTCTGCAATGAAATTTTTGGCGAAGAAAATTTGATTCAACAAATAGTGTGGAAAAATAAAACGGGAGGAGGGGCAAAGACTAAGGGTTGGATTGGATTACATGAGTATATATTGTGTTATGCGAAAAATGGGAATGAGATTTTAGAAATTAATATTCCCTACTCAGAAAAAACAGCTGGAATGTATAGTAAAATAGACGAAAACCATGAAATTAGAGGGCCATATGCGACATGGCCGTTAGATACCACAAGCATGGGAGATAGACCAAATTTGAAATTTCCAATTACCCATAATGGTGTGGAGATTTGGCCTGAAAAACAATGGCTATGGTCAAAGGATAGAGTTATTGAAGCACAGAAAAATAACATACTGGTGTTTAATAAACAGTCGGACGGCACTTATAAAGTCAGATTTAAGGGATACTTAAAAGATGAAAATGGTAAAATTCGCAGAGGAAAGCCCTTATCCATATTGGAAGGACCTTATACTCAAGAAGGATCTAAAGATTTTCAGAATTATCTAGAAAAAGAATTATTTCCCTTCCCAAAGCCAGTCCAATTATTAAAAAATATATTCTCTATCAGTACAAAAGAAGATGAAGAAGTTTCCAATGATATTATACTAGATTTTTTTGCTGGTTCATGCTCTACAGCCGAAGCGGTTCTGTCACTTAATCAAGAAGATAAAGGTAAAAGAAAGTTTATTTGCGTTCAATTACCAGAAGCAACTGATGAATCGGGCTATGCCAATAAAGAAGGTTATCGATCTATTGCAGATATTGGAAAAGAACGCATTCGCCGTGTCATCCGGAAAATGACAAGTGAAGGAGAGATAAAAAATAGCTTGTTTAATGGTGAAGTAAGTCCAGACCTGGGTTTCAAAGTGTTTAAACTTAGTCAATCAAATTTCAAAATTTGGGATTCAAGCGTAGAAAAAGCACCACAAGCTATTCAGGAGCAACTATTTAGCCATATTGACCATATTTCACCGGAGGCACAACAGGAGGCTATTCTTTATGAAATCCTCCTTAAATCTGGCTTTGAACTTGCCACCAAAATTGAAAAGCTGGACATTGACAATAAGATAGTTTTCAGCATCCAGGAAGGAGAATTGCTTGTTTGCCTGGACAAAGAACTTACCAATGACTTAATTAAATCCATTGCAGACCGCAAACCAACGCGCGTAATATGCCTGGATGAAGGATTCCATAATAATGACCAGCTAAAAACAAATGCTGTCCAGATCATGAAAAGCAAAGGGGTGGTTAAATTTCAAACGGTTTAGCATCAACAAATAATGAGCGAAGAACGCGATATAATTTTTATCAGCCATGCCACACCCGATGACAATGATTTTTCTATCTGGCTCGCCTCCAGGCTCCAATTACTTGGTTATGAGGTTTGGATCGACAGAAATGCTCTAATTGGCGGAGAGAAGTTTTGGCAAGACATTGATCAAATTATTAGAAATAAGGCTGTTAAATTCCTGCTTGTGTATTCAGAGAACATTTGTCAAAGAGACAGTAATAATTCCATAATACCCGGCCAACTTAAAGATGGAGTTTATAAAGAATTTAGCCTCGCCGAAAGCATTGGAAAACAACATAGCCTCTCTGACTTTATAGTTCTTTTGAACATTGACGGAGCAACGTATAATCTGTTTATCGGTGCAGATAGATTGAACCAAATACCCTTTTATGAAAATTGGGCAACAGGTTTTAACCAATTGGTTAAAAAGTTAAAAAGTGACAATGTTCCAGTGGATGCGTCAAACGATGCAGGATTTGGTAGTTGGTATGAAAACAATTACACAGTCCCAAACGGAATTATTCAAAAGAATGAACTTTATTATAGCAATTGGTGGCCGATAGATTCACTCCCGGCGTTTTTCTACATCTATGAATTTGCTTCTGAAAAACAAGCAAAGGCGCTTTATAATTTAAAGTGGGAGTACCCAATTGGCAAAATTTCAAATCATCTAATTTCATTTAATGAATACCAGCATTTTGAAATAGAGGAAGAAGGAACAAAAATTTCGGTTAAACCACAAAACATCCATAAGATTAAGTTGGCTAATGTTTTCACAGGTTTTGATTCATCAAGTTTCCCAACTCATCGAGATGCTGAAAATCATTTGAAACAACTCCTCAAAAGAGTCTTTCATCTTATGATGAAAGACAGAGGGATGTTTTGGTACGAGATGTCGAATAAACAATTAGCCTACTATTTTACACCTTCAAATCTCTCTGGCCTAAAAGTTAAATTCGAGTTCCCTCATAGAATATCACGAAAAATAAAATCCAAAAAGCTCATCGGGAAGTATAAAAAATTGGGAACCTGGCACTTCGCCGTTTCAACCAAACCCATACTTTTTCCATCGCTGGCCTTTAGTTTAAAAAGTCATATCGTATTTACTAATGACGGATACAAGCCATGGGTGAAAGAAGACGGAAATATAGATAAAGATAAAATTCACTCACATAGAAGGGCTAAGGGGAAAAGATTTTTTAATGAAGAATGGCGAGATATGGTGCTCGCCTTCCTAAATGGGATTAAGAAAGATGGAGTAATAGAGATTGCTCTTTCAAATAATTTTATTCTCACAATGTCTTCGATGCCTGAACTTTTTTGGGCTGATTTTGGCTATTATGAGCCTAAGGACAATAGTCGGCAAGGGTTATTATCAATATATGATTTTGAAGATGCCGAACAACTTGAAGATTTCGGACAACTTGAAGAAGAACCACTTGAAATATCCTAAGCTCATTTATATACCTGAGCCAAGACTCACTTTTGGCTACGAACAAAAGGTTGAAGACCCAAGAGATGGGCTTACTTTGTTTGGCCCATTTACGCGCGATTTGCACAATGGACAAATAAACGTAGGAATCATTGGTCCAAAAGAGCAAAGAGAATTCGTAAAGAACTATCTTTCAGGTATCCATAAACCAATAATTGGTTCAAGTGAAGATGTAGCAAGACCTTATTTCCCTGGATTAGAGGCGGCTTTTGATATTTCAATAAATGTCAATAACATACAAGAGGTAGATATTCCCAGAGAAGAAATCAATAAGTATCTAACCTATACCGATGGACATCAAAGAGTATTTAACCTAACAAAGTTGTATGCTGATGCATTAATAAAATATCATAATGAAGAAGAGTCTGTTGTAACAGTTTGGTTTGTTGCCATTCCAGATGAAATTTACCAATTTGGAAGACCGAAATCCAGGATTCCTTCCTCAGATGATAACGTAAAGATCGGATTGAGGAAAAAGGAACAATCTTCAAGCCAATTATTTCTATTCGATGATCTTAACCAATTAAAAGAAGCCTATGAGTTTGAAATAAATTTCCATAATCAACTCAAAGCCAAATTACTTAATGAAAAAATTGTTAGCCAAATAATTCGGGAGTCAACCATAGCATACAGTCAAGTTTGGGACGATAAAGACAAAATAGAGTATCAGCATTTGTTTGACACGGCAAAGGCCTGGAACATTTCCACTACCCTCTATTATAAATCGGGAGGTTTACCATGGAAGCTAGGTGAAGTACGCCCAGACGTATGTTATGTTGGTTTGGTCTATAAGAAAGTAGAAACGAGTACAGATAATAAAAATGCTTGCTGCGCTGCCCAAATGTTTTTGGATTCTGGTGATGGCATGGTTTTCAGAGGAAATATAGGCCCTTGGTTTAACCCTAAAACAAAAGAATTCCATATTTCTAAAAGTGATGCCAATGAATTGCTTTCTACTTCATTAGAAGCCTTTCGATCCAAATCTGTAACGAAAGAATATCCAAAAGAAATTTTCATTCATGCCAGAACTTATTTTGATGATGAAGAATGGGAAGGATTTGAGGAAGCTGCCCAAGGGAAATCCCAAATAATTGGTATTCGAATCAGGGATAATTCGGCTTTTAAATTATATCGCGATTTTTCATATTGTGTTCCAAGAGGAGCAGCTCTCATTATAAATGATAAGTTGGCATATTTATGGACCAAAGGCTTTATTCCACGCATTCAAACCCAACTTGGATTGGAAACACCTAATCCTTTGAGTGTTGAGATTACCCGAGGGGATGGAAAAATTGAAATTGTTTTAAAAGACATTTTGGCTCTAACGAAGTTAAATTATAACGCATGTATTTTTGCAGATGGATCGCCAGTGACATTAAGATTTGCTGATTCAATCGGAGAGATATTAACTGCTGCTAAAAATCTAAAATCTGAAGTCCTTCCATTTAAACACTATTTGTAATGAAACTTTAAACGGTGTAAAGAATATGTCAGTAATAGAAAACATCATAACTGAGTACAAGAGCATCAAAAAGATAACTACGGGTGATGCTGGTTTCAGAGACCTTGCTGCAACCTGCGTTTGTCTAGCTAATGTGCAAGGCGGCAAAATCATTCTAGGTGTTGAAGACAAAGAAAAATTACCGCCTGTCAATCAAAAAATTCCAGATGACATGATAAACAAAACTGTGACCCGTTTGCGGTCACTTTGTTTCAATGTAAGTTTAATACCAAACGAGGTCGAGACCCATGCTAACGGCGGTGAATTTTTCAGTATAACCGTGCAGCCATCGCTAAAGGCAGTTGCCACTACTTCAGATGGTAAAATATATGTTCGTATCGGCGACCAATGCCATACCGCCCGGAGTGAAGACATTATCCGGATGGCTAGTGAAAAGGACGCATTTCAGTGGGAACTGCAATTGCGAAGTGTTTTAGTGAGCCAGGTTCTTGAAAAAAATATAGCCTGGTTCGGGAATGAGATACGGGAATCTGACCGGGTAAAGCAGTTTGTCAAAGAAATGTCCGATATAGAAATAGCTGAACATTATAACCTCGTCGAAAATGGTCAGTTAACCAACCTGGGCATCTTGTGGTTGGGCACTACAGCGCAAAGGAGCAAACTTGTTTATCCGCTTACTGTTCAATACATTGTATATGACGAATTAGAAAAGAAAGTCCGTAAAGAAGATTGGCAGGATTATTCAAAAAATCCTAAAGAGTTGTTATTGGATATTGAAAAAAACGCAGTAGAACTTACTTACTATGATGAATTTCCACTTGGGTTATTCCGTAATAAAATAAGGCATTACGATGAACGCTTGATCCGGGAATTGCTCATTAATGCCATCGCCCATAAGAGTTATGCTATATCCGGAGATATTTTTATCAAGGTATTTCAGGACCGTTTGGAAATAACAAACCCTGGAGGATTGCCTTTAGGTATAACAAAAGAAAACATCCTTCACAAAACCAGTAGAAGAAATCCGCATTTGATCAGGATTTTTCATGACCTGAAATTGATGGAAGGCGAAGGAACGGGCTATAACCTTATTTATGAAATCACATCCAGAGATGCTAAGGCATTTCCTGTGCCTGTATCTGATTTTGACTCGACTTCAGTTACCCAGTATTCCAAAATACTTGATGAAGAGGCAGTATTACTCATTGATTTCATTGCCAAAAATTATCATCTGTCACAAAAGGAATTTATCGTGTTGGGTATGGTGGCAAGGCACAAAAAAATACTTACAACTGCTTTAACAAAAGAACTACAGCTCTCTGGTGAAGACAGGTTATATTCGTATTTGGGAAAATTGTTGGACCAGTCCATTTTGATAAGCAGAGGCATAAAAAAGGGAACGGAATATCTCATTAACCCAAAACTTATCGTAAGTTCAAAAATCAATGTAAAACCCACATTGAAAGTAATCGAACTGCCACGTTTAAAAGCCTTGATTGAGGAGATTTTAAAGATCACTCCCAATCTATCCATGCAGCAAATTCAGGAAAAGCTTGGGGATGCCCCCAAAGAAGATGTACGGAAAACGGTCTATTCCCTGGTAAAAAAGCAAGTTTTGGGTCATTCCCATGACAAAACCTATCGAAAATACTGGTTGGCAAAAAAAATAGAAACGAAATAGAAAATCTATATAGAAAACTATAATAATATGATAATCAAAGAACTAATTCTATTTCGCCTAAGCATAGACAGAAGCAAATGAAACTCAAATTTGACAGTACCCAACAATTCCAGATAGATGCAGTTAACAGCCTTGTTGACCTATTTGACGGTCAGCCATTGAATCAGGGTGAATATGCCATTGAGATCAATGTGGCTTCAGAAACCGGGCAAGGGAGCATATTTCAAACAGAATTGGGCATTGGCAATAACCTGCTTCTTAATGATGAAACTATATTTAGCAATCTGAATAAGATTGTTGAGACCAATGATCTGGACAGAGTGCGCGAGGGACAATTTAAAACCAATGGGTTAAACTTTACAGTTGAAATGGAGACCGGCACAGGTAAGACTTATGTTTACCTGCGGACCATATTTGAACTAAGCCAGAAGTACGGATTTAAGAAATTTATAATTGTGGTTCCAAGTGTTGCCATCCGGGAAGGGACACTGAAAAACCTTGAAATAACTAAGGATCACTTCAAAGCATTATTCAATAACATTGAATATGAGTATTTTGTCTATGACAGTAAAAAGGCCAATCGTCTAAGGCAATTTGCAACAAGCAACCAGTTGCAAATTATGGTAATAAACATAGATGCTTTCCGCAAAGATTTTTCTGATAGCGAAGATGAAAGAAAGAGCAATGTGATTTTCAAGGAAAGCGACAAACTTTCAGGAAGGAAACCCATAGAGTTTGTCCAGGCCACAAATCCTATGGTTATTATTGACGAACCTCAAAGCGTTGACAATACCCCGAAAGCTCAGGATGCCATTAAGTCCCTGAATTCCATGTGCATATTCAGGTATTCTGCAACCCATAAAAACATGTATAACCAGGTTTATAAACTTGACCCGATAAAGGCGTATGAGCTGCGCCTCGTTAAACAGATTGTAGTTGCATCGGTTACAGGAGCCAACGCCCAAAATGATGCCTATGTAAAACTTCTGGAGGTTGACAATAAAAACGGAATCCGGGCTAAGATCAGGATTCAGGTACAAGGTAATGCCACAGTAAAGGAAAAGGATTTGTGGGTTAAGCAAAACGCTGATCTTTATGCCTTATCAAATGAAAGAGCAGCTTATCAAAATGGTTTTGAGATAATGGACATTAGTGCCGAGCCGGGTAATGAATTTATAGATTTCACAACGCATGGTCGGTTGTATCAGGGACAGGAACGTGGCGGGATTCAAAATGACCTTGTCGAAGTTCAAATCAGGAACACCATTAAGAAGCACCTGGACAAAGAATTGCAGCTTAGAGGTAAAGGTATTAAGGTGCTTTCCTTGTTTTTCATTGACCGGGTTGCCAATTACAGGATTTATGATTCCGATGGCAAACCACAAAAAGGCAAATATGCCCTTCTCTTTGAAAAGCATTTCGAGGAACTTATAAAACTGGCACAATATGAAGGACTGAATGATGCTTCGATAGAAAAATTGCATGACGGTTATTTTTCTGAGGATAAAAAAGGCGTGTTGAAAGATACTAACGGCACGACTCAGGCAGATGATGATACTTATGCCAAAATCATGAGAAACAAAGAGCAATTGCTCTCTCTTGAAGAACCTTTGAAGTTTATTTTCTCGCATTCGGCCTTGCGTGAAGGGTGGGACAATCCTAATGTTTTCCAGATATGTACCTTAAATGAGACACGTTCAATCATGAAAAAAAGGCAAGAAATAGGAAGAGGTCTTCGCCTACCAGTAAACCAATCAGGTGAGCGGGTTTTTGATGACAACATCAATAAACTAACCATTATAGCCAACGAGAGCTATGAGGATTTCGCAAGGTCCCTTCAAACGGAATATGAACAAGATTGTGGAGTGACATTTGGGAAGGTTCCCATTCATGCTTTTGCTAATATTGCGACAATTGAAAATGAAAAAGAGGTTGTTACAGGAAGGGACAAGTCAGAGCGAATTTGGAATGAACTTGTAAATAAAGGTTATTTAGACCAACATGGCAAAATAAAACCTACCTTCAACCCAGAAGCAAAGGGCTTTAGTCTTGGTTTGCTTGCCGAACTAAAAGACTTTGAAAATGAAGTAATAAACATCCTTCAATCCTATCAAATAGAACGACATATCAAAAAGGATGAAGTTCCAAGGGCGCTCAAGATTAACAAGCAAGTATTCCTCGATCCTGAATTTGAAACCCTCTGGAACAAGATCAAATACAAAACCACTTATGAAGTAAACTATTCAACGGAAGAGTTGATCAAAGCCAGTGTAAAATCCATTAAATCAATGGAAAGAATTGTCCCGGTTCAGGTTTTTTACAGAGAGGCCATTCTTGAAGTCGAGAAAAAAGGGGTTATGGTTTCTGAAACAAAGGCAAATTATCACACTGTTAAATTTGATGGAAGCCTCCCCGATATTGTTGCCTACTTACAACAGGAAACCGAACTCACAAGGAAAACGCTTGTAGATATTTTAGTGCAAAGCCATAAACTTGATGAGTTTGCTTTGAACCCTCAAAAATTCATGGATGCTGTTTCAACTATAATCAGCCGGGAACTTCATAAACTCATGATTGAAGGCATTAAATATGAGAAAATTGCGGAACAAGAGTGGAGTATGCAATTATTTAAAGATGAAGAAGTGCTTAGCTATTTGAACAACAGGTTCGATGTAAAAAAGTCCGTTTATGATGCCGTGGTCTATGACAGTGAAATTGAAAGGAAATTTGCAGAAGATCTGGACAGGCGAACAGACATCAAATTATTTGTAAAGCTGCCTTCCTGGTTCAAAGTCGAAACCCCTATTGGGGAATACAATCCAGATTGGGCTATTGTAAAGCATTTTGACGAAACAATTTACCTCGTAAGAGAAACCAAAGGCACCAAAAATTACGAACAGCTTCGTAATTCCGAAGCAGATAAAATCAAATGTGGCAGGAAGCATTTTGAGGCGTTGGAAGTGGATTTTGATGTGGTGGTTTCAAGTAGCGAAATTTAAATATAACACTATAATTTATGTCATCATCATCATCATTTTACCCTGCAATCACAGTTGCCGATGCGATACAAAAGATTGATTATAATCAGTACCTTTTGCCAGCAATTCAGCGAGATTTTGTATGGTCACATACTAAAATTGAAATGCTTTTTGATTCATTAATGCAGGGCTATCCTATTGGTTCAATGCTATTATGGAGAGTCGAAGGAAAAGATACCCAGGCTCAAAGATATTATGGCATACTTAAAAAATATCGTGAGCGATTTTTGAATAGATCGGAAGAAATATCTGTTAAAGGAATACCAAGTTTTGAAGTGGTCTTAGATGGTCAACAAAGACTTACAGCACTGTATTTAGGTTTAAAAGGGTCTTATGCTTATCACGAGTACAATTTACAATGGAAAGACACCGATTATTCTCTACCAACTCGGTATCTGTATTTAAACCTGACCTATAAGAAAGATGAGAAATATAATCTTGAGGATAGTGACGATAATAAAAAATTTGAATTCCGATTTCTTAAGGAATCTGAAGCTAATGAAAAGGAAGAGAACAACAAATGGTTTAAAGTTTCTGAAATTCTTGGAATTGTCGGGACCTCTCAATTAAATGCCTATTACAAAAAAAATGACTTAACTGAAGACGAAGAAGCTCAGGAAATATTATCTGCATTACATGATATGGTGCACATGTATAAACTTATTCATTATTATTTAGAGCAAGGGGGTGATTTTACCAGAGCCCTAAATATTTTTGTAAGAATAAACTCTGGCGGAATACCTCTGAGCTATTCTGACTTGGTTATGTCAACAACAATTTCCGGCTGGATGATATTGGATGCAAAAAAAGAAATTAATGGTTTAGTTGATGAAATAGTCAGGGAATATGGATTTCCGGTAACCAAAGATTTTGTTCTTAGAACTTATTTAATCTTGTATAACGATGATATTAAATTTCGTGTTGAAAATTTCACCATTAAGAACGCAAAAGAATTTGAATCCCATTGGCAAGAAATAAGGGATGCTATTCGTGAAGTATTTCAATTGGTTTCAGATTTTGGTTATGTCCCCCACACCTTAACCTCATTAAACGCCTTACTGCCAATAGTCTATTATCTATATATTTCTGAAAAAGCAAATGGCTTTTGTAAGAAAGTGGGATTTAAGAGCGATAGAGAAATAATTAAACGTTGGTTACATGTAGTTCTTCTGCACAGAATATTTGGCGGACAGGCTGAAGGAGTGCTTAAAGTCATTAGGGACACGATAAGAAAAGAACTCAAAAAGGGTACGGAATTATTTCCAGCAAGTACAATTGCTATTCGACTTTCTAAAACTTCAAAGAGTATTAGTGTTGATGATGAATTTATTCAAAATCTTCTTTACACCCAAAAAGAAGACCGATATGCTTTTCCAATTCTTGCGCTTCTTTTCCCGTATTTGGACTATAAAAATGGAGATTTTAATCTTGATCATTGCCACCCAATTTCAGTATTTAATGAAAAGAAGCTCAAAGCAAAAGATATAATTTTAGATGATAAAAACCGGGATTATTTCATTGATTGGGAATACTTTAATTCAATAATTAATCTCCAAATGCTTGATGGTAACGAAAATAAATCCAAGAATGCTAAAGACCTTAAAACATGGATTGAAGATTTCAAGCCAAATTTAAAAAACCATTATCTTCCAAAGGAGGTTGATCTGATTGATTTCCCAACATTTGTTGAAAAAAGGCAGGAACTTTTGAAAGGAAAATTGAAAGAGGCGCTGACTCTTTGATTGAGCAAAAATCCTCCAATTAGCCTAAGTTCACAAGTATCGGAAAGGAACAATTTGTACTGTCAAACAAGAATTGAGAAGACTCTAATGATGAGACACGGAAATAATAAATTTTTGTGTTTTGTGGTTTGATTCATAATTTTACCTCCTAATCAAAAATCTTATTCTTATGAAAGAAGTATTTTTATACATGGGAGATCAGGAAGAAGCCTTAATTGTTATTGTCGCAATTCTCATTTTAGTAGCTATCTTTTGGAGGAAAAAAGTCAATGTCAGCACTAATTGGGTGCAGGCTTTCGTTGATTATCAGTTTTCTACGCAGGATTTCTATCAAATGCTTGAAGACCTGATCAATAAACGGGAAATGCCGAATGTTAAAATTAACAGGATCGATTACCCCACATCCCACCTTGTTTCGGAACGACGGGAATATCTACGTGTTGCAAGGAAGGATTCAATTTATGATATTTGCGTTGCGCCCTTTGGAACCGGGTCGTTTGTTTCGTACTGGTATGGTGAACCCAGGAAGACCTTGAAACAATTGATGCGGAGGGTTGCAACGACATATATTAAGAATCCGGACGTACACCAAATTCTAGATAACTTTAACAATAAAACGAGGTATCAGTATGATACCGATTCAGTATTTCAGCTTTGGGTTAAGGATTGCATTAATGATGCCATTGAAGACATAAAAACAAATAAGGGAGTACGGATGCCTTTGACTAACGAATAACATCCCTATGTCAAGAATTGAAGCCCTTACCAAACAATTCTACGCCTGGGAAAGACGTTGCAGGGGCTGGGAGGTATATTCTCTGCCTATTGACCTAGAGCCGCCATTTCAGCCGTTTTTCTATCATTCTGTTCCTGAAGCTCCTTTTAAAGATGATGGGGTTCGCCCCACCATATTTTCGTGGGCAACCAAAGCACTCAAAAACGCAATTCTTCCAAAACCAGAAATGTCCGAAAATGCGGATGTTAATGAACCACTTGATCCGTACATATTTTCAGATGATGAGGCCCTTATAGCCTTAGTTGTATCACTCCCAAGGGATCAGAAAATCAGACCCGATGAAATAGAGCATTTGCTTTTAATGCTCTCACTTTCCAGACTCCCTATCAGTTTTGAGATCATAGCTAACAGCGCTTCAATACGCTTACAATTTGTTTGCAGAGAATCAGATGCAGACAATGTTCAGAATCAGATAAAAGCATATTACCCTGAGTGTGGCATTCAAGAGGGCGACCTTGATGACATTATTCCTCAAGGCAAAGAAGGATTGATTATTGATTTCGGGCTGAGGGATGAATTTATGCGACCACTTGCAACCCAGAAAAACTTTGACCTTGATCCTTTTATTGGCCTTTTTGGAGTATTGGAAAATCTCAAAAGAGATGAACATGCAGTTATCCAAATATTGTTCAAAGGAGCAATCAATGCATGGTCAGAGAGTATTATTAGTTCTGTTATAGATAACAGCGGAGGTTCATTTTTTATGGATTCACCAGAAATGGTGAAGCTGGCAGAAGAAAAGATTTCAGCGCCATTATTTGGGGTGGTAATTCGTGTTCTTGGGTTGAATGATTCCGGTGATTCAACGCTTGCACAAAGACTGGCACAGACGGTAATTAATATCACTGGTTCTTCATTCAACGAATTGATTCCACTTACAAATGATGGATATGATACCGATGCATTCGTTGATGATATATTTGAGCGTAAGTCCCACCGATTGGGAATGCTTTTAAACAGTAAGGAGTTGGCAATGTTAGTGCATTTCCCCTCGGTTTCGGTGGTATCCCGAAAATTGGAAAGGGATACAAAGAAAACGAAAGAAGCTCCGAAGATATTTGAAGGGCACAAACTCATTTTCGGTATCAATTACCACCAGGGACAAGAGAAAGAGGTTACTATTGGCTCAGACCAGCGGTTAAAACACACGCATATCATAGGTGCGACTGGCACGGGCAAATCAACATTGCTCTTTACGTCCATTGTTCAGGATATTACTAATGGTGAAGGATTAGCAGTATTGGACCCTCACGGAGACCTTATTGAAAATGTCCTCTCATGGGTTATTCCCGAAAGGCATAAAGATGTAATATTAATTGACCCAGCTGATTCGGAATTTCCGGTTGGCTTTAATATTCTAACTGCTCATTCGGAGATTGAAAAAGATATACTTTCATCTGACCTTGTGGCAGTATTCAGACGGCTTTCTACCAGTTGGGGAGATCAAATGAACTCTGTTTTTGCCAATGCAATTCTGGCATTTCTTGAAAGTAGCAAAGGAGGAACCCTGATAGACTTGCGCAGGTTTCTGATTGAGAAAAGTTTCAGGGACCAATTCCTGAAAACTGTATCAGACCCTTCAATTATTTATTATTGGCAAAAAGAATATCCGATTTTAAAGAGCAGTTCGATAGGCTCAATCCTTACCCGACTTGATTCTTTCTTACGGCCAAAATTGATACGAAATATGGTGGCACAGAATAAGAGCCTCGATTTTGAAGATATACTGGACAGCAAGAAAATACTACTTATTAAGCTTTCACAAGGACTGATTGGAGCCGAGAACAGCTATTTGTTAGGAACTTTCATGGTCTCAAAAATACAGCAGGCCGCTATGGCCAGACAGGCAAAAGCAAAAGCGGATCGCAGCAACTTCTACCTATATATTGACGAATTCCAGAACTTCATAACCCCGTCAATGTCGGCTATCCTCTCAGGTGCGAGGAAATACCATTTGGGATTGATTCTTGCCCACCAAGACATGCAACAGTTGACCAAGAACGATGCTGAACTTGCAAGTTCGGTTTTGGCAAATGCCGGAACGCGGATATGTTTCAGGCTTGGAGATACTGATGCCAAGAAATTTGAAGGCAACTTTTCATATTTTGATGCAGCAGACCTGCAAAACCTTGATACTGGCGAAGCTATTATCCGAATTGAAAGGCCAGATAATGATTGCAATTTATCAACGCTGCCATTAACTGAACTTGAAGAAGATATTGCCATGAAGAATAAAGAAATGGTGATAGCCGCTTCAAGAGAGGTTTATGGCACTCCGAAAGATCAAGTAGAAGTCTTATTGAGAGACAGCCACGAAGTTATACAATATGAGCCGCTTGAGAAAAGAGATGAACCACTTGTATCAGAGCTTATAACACAGGTAGAGAAGCCGGAACCTATCGTTCAAAAAGAGATTCAGGTGCCGAAAATTAATCCTGAAGAGAAGAAGCAAGATACCCAGCATCGTTACTTGCAGACCCTAATAAAGAAAATGGCAGAATCCAGAGGCTACAAAGCTATTCTTGAAGAACCGACTCCAGACGGAGGAAGGGTTGATGTTGGGTTATTGAAAAATGAATCCAAAATTGCAGTTGAAATCTCGGTTACTACGCCTGGTACATGGGAGATACAAAATATTCGGAAATGTCTGACTGCCGGATATATGCCAGTTATTATTTGCTCTGCCGATTCTAAGCATTTAGGAAGTGTTAAAAAGTTCATATTGGAACAACTTGAAACGGAATCCAATGTCCTCTTTTTGGAACCGGAATCGTTATTCGTTTTCCTTGACCAACAGACTGCTAAGGAACTGAATAAGGAAGAGAGAATGAGAGGATATCGGGTCAAGGTTGAATACAACGCCCTTCCTGATGAGGTATCGAAAGCCAAAAGGGATATTGTTCTAAAAAGCGTCAGCGAATCAATTATAAAAGTCAAGGAATAGCTTTCTTTCAAAATTAAATCCTCCCTTTTCAATTTCCGACTTAACCTAAGTTGTGTTTTTATTAAAGAACAGTTTCTAATTATTCTACCTTTTTAGAATTTCCAGGTGCCGGTTCAAGCTAAAATTTCATTCTATGACTTTATCGTTGAAGGATCAACGCCTAAAAGCTTTGCAAAAAATATCGACTTAGTCGTTTATAATACCTGAATTGCTTCACTTTTCCACCTAAGGAATTGGTTAATTGCTTTGAATACATAACTTTATTTGTTTGTTTTCAACATATTAAGCCAACTCCAATTACTTTAATGTTATATTTTTGTCCAATCCATTGTCGTTTAAAAAACTATTCAGACATTTGTCTCACGCCTGAAATTTAGGCAGGCTCTAATATGTGAACCACACTAAAAAAAATTATAACCTATAAAAAGTATTTTCTATGAATTCAACAGAGACGACTAAAAAGGCTATCGTGCATGTGTCTGGCACCTTGCTTCGACGTGTATGGTGGAGCAATGAACGCAATAATTGCATTGTTGTACGCCCCGCAGGCCCTGAAAGTGATACCATCGCTTTTATTGTAAATCAAGTAAGATTTGAGGGACCATCGAATATGGTGTTCGGTGCTACGCGACGGACAAAACCTAGAGAAATAAATGATGATTGTGCACCGGATAAAAGTCAAATTGGATCACCAAAATCAATGGAAGGGCACGTTGGAACACTCAATGGATTTGACAATTCAATCTTAGTATATATTGAGGCTGATGAATCAGTAATTCATGTTCAACCTCATGAAGGTGATAAATTTATTCCTTTTAGCGAATTTAGGCATGGTGTGAATTCTCGTAATATTAATGTAATCACACTTAACCCTAAACTTGATCTTAACTGCTGAAATACAAGTTTTACCTATATCTTTAGTGAATTATCGCTCTTCAGTAGAATCCGATGAGAACTTGTGTATTTCAAATGATACTTAAAAAATCATTTTGATTTTTATAGCTATCGTCCACATACCATTAAATTCACTAAATGCACTCTTATTAGTTTTGTATGAATTATAGTAAATTTACATCGGAATTAAGAATTCATGGTAGTGTGCTCTTACCACCTAACTTGGTCTTCTCTACGGAAGAGCTTGAACGCCTGGATAGACTCCAGTCATTTATTCCTGAAGAGATGGTTAATAATGGTGATGCTGGGGACAAACATAACATATATGTTCGTCGAATAATAACTGACAAACCCGGAGAATTTCCTACAAGAGTTAATCAACCCCTTTCAGATCAGATTTTGGAAATTCTTGAAGACAAGAAAAAGAGTAGTATTTTTAGGCAAATTTTTGATTCTGACACGCAATACTTTATTCGAAGATGCCAAATGAATCGAATGATTAAAGATTCCTTTGTCGGTCTCCATCTAGATGCTGAAAGTAATATGAATTATGAGTTTTCGGTTATCATCCAATTGGGTAGACACTTTGAAGGGGGCGAGTTCGTGGTCTATCCTGAAAATCGAGAACCGCAGGTATTCTTCCCAACGTACGGTACGGTTCTTATCACTACGTGTAAATTCCGACACGAAGTACGCACGGTGCTTGCAAATGAGAGGAAATCTCTTGTTTATTTCTACTCAGATTGCACAGGAATAAATCCGAGGATTGCTTCTTTTGGATAATCTTTATTTGCGTTATTCTTTCACATGATTTTTACTTACTTTTCGGCCTCGTTTTGAATTTGACACAGTAATTGTTTAATAGAAGATAATGTAACAATCTAAAACAGGAGCATCATGCAGCATATTCTGAATTATAATAGGTTTGCGACGGAATTAAGAAATCACGGTAGTGTACTATTGCCGCCGAACTTGGTCTTCTCTGCGGATGAGCTTAATTGCCTGGATAAACTCCAATCATCTATTCCTGAAGAGATGGTAAGTAGTGGCGATTCTGATGGTGGCGAAATATATGTCCGTCGAATAATGACAGATAAACCCGGAGAATGTCCCACAAGAGTTAATCAACCCCTTTCAGATCAGATTTTGGAAATTCTTGAAGACAAGAAAAGGAGTAGAATTTTTTGCCAAATTTTTGATTCTGACACGCAATACTTTATTCGAAGATGCCAAATGCATAGATTAATGGAGGGATCGCATATTGGTCTTCATCTAGATGCTGAAAGCAATATACAAAATGAGTTTGCAGTAATTATCCAACTAGGTCGACAATTTGAAGGGGGCGAGTTCGTGGTCTATCCTGAAAATCGAGAACCGCAGGTATTCTTCCCAACGTACGGTACGGTTCTTATCACTACGTGTAAATTCCGACACGAAGTACGCACGGTGCTTGCAAATGAGAGGAAATCTCTT
>Ga0206844_10141_pt2 | contig 17301 bp, 16 predicted proteins | sample Alteio_BWOrgCont_22_FD_152907 | JGI IMG/M metagenome (GOLD analysis project Ga0206844, IMG submission 152907) | Enriched cells from forest soil in Barre Woods Harvard Forest LTER site, Petersham, Massachusetts, United States -... | ecosystem: Environmental > Terrestrial > Soil > Temperate forest >...
CCCGGCAGCTCCGGAATTTGTAACCGCAACAGTGGCGTATGTGCGGCCACGCCGCGAATACGCTGCTGCGCTGCCTTGAATTCTGCGAATGAAACCAGCATAGAGGTCCTCAGCTTAAAGCCGCAGTGGCGATCGGGAGCTTGCAGCGCCTGCTACTCAACGCAGCTCCTCGTCAGATCTCCAGAATCACCGGCATGATCAGCGGTCTGCGGCTGGTGTTTTTCTGGATGTAGCGCTTCAGGTCGATGCGGATCTTTTCCTTGATCACGCCGTAGTCCGCTTTTTCTTCGGCGCTTGAATTTTCGAGTGTCTGGGTGACGACGCTGCGCGCCGCCTCCATCAACTCGTGGTCGGCGCCGACAAAGCCGCGGCTCACAATCTCCGGCAGCCGCTCCACCTTGCCGCTGAGCTTGTTGATCGTCAGGATCGGCAGCACGAATCCGTCCTCGCTCAGGTGCCGGCGGTCGCGGATGACAAGGTCTTCAACCACGTCGGCGGTCGATCCGGAATCGATGCACACACGTCCTGCCGTGACCTTGCCGTTCTTGCGCGCGTCGTCCTTATCGAGCTCGAGAATATCGCCGTTCTCAATGACCATAGCCAACTCGACCACGCCCATATTTTGCGCCAGCTCGGCATGCTTCTTCAGGTGACGGTAATCGCCGTGCACGGGAATGAAGAACTTCGGCCGCAGCAGGTTAATCAGCAGTCGCTGCTCTTCCTGGCTGGCGTGTCCGCTGACGTGAATGAGCCCTGAAGCGCCGTCATCATAGATCACATGCGCATCGCGGCGGTAAAGATGGTCGATGACGCGGAAAATGCTCTTCTCATTGCCGGGAATCACGCGCGAGCTCAGCACGACCGTATCGCCGGGAAGAATGCGCGCATGCTTGTGGTTGTCCACGGCGGCGCGGCTCAGCGCGCTCATCGGCTCGCCCTGTGTGCCGCTGATCAGGATCATCACTTCTTCCGGCGCGTGGTCGCCAATCTGTCCCGGGTGGATGATGATGCCCGGAGGCACATCGAGATAGCCAAGGTCCTGTGCAATCTCCGACGACTCGACCATCGATCGTCCGATAATCGCCACTTTACGTCCATGCGTGTGCGCCAGGTCAATGGCAATGCGGATGCGGTAGATCGACGACGAAAAACAGCTGAAGAAGAGCTTCTTCTTGGTACGTGAGAACAGCTCGTCCAAACGCGGCTTTACCGACCACTCGCTTGGCGTATAGCCCGGGCGGTCTACGTTGGTCGAATCCTGCAGCAAGGCCAGCACGCCGCGCTTGCCGTACTCGGCAAAGGCGTGCAGGTCGAAGGCTTTGCCGTCCGGCGGCGAGAGATCGATCTTGAAATCGCCTGTGTGGACGATCACGCCCACCGGCGTATCGATGGCCAGCGCCACGCAATCCACCAGGCTGTGCGTTACGCGGATCGGCTCAATGGTAAACGGCCCGAGCGTGAACTTCCCGCCCGGCGCAATCTCGATCAGCTCCGTATCGTCCAGCAGCTTGTGTTCTTCGAGCTTGCCCTCGACGTAAGCCAGCGTGAACTCAGTGCCATACACCGGCACATTCAGCTCGGAAAGAATCCACGGCAGCCCGCCGATATGGTCTTCGTGGCCGTGCGTCAGGATGATGCCGCGCACCATCTCACGGTTTTCGACGAGATACGTAATGTCAGGAACGACAATGTCCACGCCCAGCAGCTCGGATTCAGGGAACATGAGTCCGGCGTCAATGACGATGATGTCGTTTTTATAGCGGACGGCGAGGCAGTTCATGCCAAATTCGCCTAATCCACCCAGCGGAATAATTTGCAGCTTTGCGTCGGCCATTTTTTTCGGGACTTGCCGTCCAGGCACACACGCCTTCCGGCGCATGGTCATTTCCTGTCAGGCGATTCTTATATCTAAGTAAAGCACAGTATCGGCATTCTGAGCGGAGCGCCGCGAGGGGGCGTCATTGGAGAGCGCGCTCAAGCCTGTTATGAACCATAAGGTGAGCAGAGGTGGGAGCCGATTTTTCACATGTAGCGGATGAGAAAGACCATGCCGGGTCTTTGGCAGCGAGAAACGAGGCAATTAGGACGGATTTGGCCCATAGAACCGCCCATTCGTACCTGCAACTGCATCTCCTTCCTGAAGTCCTGTCGCAAAAGAGCCGGTATCAACTTTTTGAGCTTCCTTTTTTAAGTCCCTGATGAGTTTTCCTGAATCGTCGAAAAGAGAAGCAAATTCAGGCTTCTCTTTTCCATGCACGCTATCTCGATAGCCCTGTATATACATGGTGCCCGAGTCGGCGACAGCAAGATATTGGACCAATACGCCCGCAGGAATATCGACAGGAATCGTGCGCCCTACAGAGCCGTCACGCTTGAAGCGGATAAGCTGATAATTCTTGAAATCTCCGTGGAGTACATAAAGAATGCCATCCGGAGAGACTGTCCAGGCATTTCCCAATGATCCGATTTCACTTGGAAGTGAGTAAAGTGTGTGCTTGCTCCCATCGGCAGAAATGCCTAAAAAACCATTGAAAAGGATACCGCTATGGCTTACATGAAAGAAGAGATTTCCTGAAGAGTCGCAAACGACGTTTCCCGCGGCACCAAACATTGGAACATTTAGCGATATTTTTTTACCGCTGCCCTCCAACACGCTAGGCGGCGACGATTGGGAAGCCCGGCGTTGACGGCTGTTCATTTTGCGAAGAAAGGCGAGGGTTATTGGAGAAACATATTGTCGCTGCGATCAAAACCGGCAAAGTGAATCGCATGTTATCGCCTGGCAGATGATATTGCTTGCTGCAGTTTTATTTCATTTACGAGCCATAATTATATAGTTGACCGCTGAAGGTCTGTAAACAAACAGAATGCTCGACGGATGGGACGACGCCGGGAAGATAGCATCGCCGCCGTTCATAACCGTCAATCACTATGACGCACCACACTAGAACTTGTTATCGCAGCAAATCCTCCAACGCCAGACTCAACTCCGTCTTTTCATCCCGATACTTCACAATCACCGGCGTGTAAACGCTCAATCCCCACTCCTGCCCCTTGCCTTTGGTCACAGCCCGCGCACCCGGCACCACCACCGCGCCTTCGGGAATGACGAGCGGCATATCGCCCTCGGCCCGCAGCACCGTGCCGTTCACCACGTCATACACAGGAGTGCCCCGCGTCAGCACCGTTCCCGCAGCCAGCACCGCGCGCTTGCGGACGATTGTGCCTTCATACACGCCGCAGTTGCCGCCGACGAGCACATCGTCTTCCAGAATCACCGGGCTCGCGTTCACCGGCTCGAGCACGCCGCCCACCTGCGCCGCGGCGCTCAAGTGCACGCGCTTGCCGATCTGCGCGCAGCTGCCGACGAGCGCATGCGAATCGATCATCGTGCCTTCATCGACATACGCGCCCACATTCACATACATCGGCGGCATGCAGACCACTGATCTCGCCAGATAAGCCCCAGCCCGCACCGTCGATCCGCCCGGTACGATGCGAACACCCTGCTCCGGCATGAATTTGCGCGCCGGGTAAGTATCTTTGTCGACAAACGAAAACTCGCCGCCGCCCAAGGCCGTAAGCTTGCCCAGCCGGAAGCCGAGCAGTATGCCCTGTTTCACCCACGCATTCACTCGCCAGCCCGTTGGAGCGTCGGGGTCGGGCTCAGCCGCGCGCAGCTTGCCCGATTCCAGCCCATCGCGCAGTGCCTGAAAAAACACAAAGGCCCCGGAATCGCCCATTGCATCCGCTCCGGAGGCAAAATACTTCTCAATTCTTTCTTTTAAGGTTGGATCGCTCATCACAACTGAGTCTAACAACTCGCCGATATTTGGTGACCTTTCGTGGTAATTCCGATACGATTCCAGCCAATTCGGTTTCACCCATGCCCCATGGCGGCTAACGAAGCGATAAGGAGGACGTTATGAAGAGGATCCTTCCGGCCGTTCTATTCGTCTCGATCCTGAGTTGCTGGGCCCAATCCACACAGTCAACGGTGTACCTCGATCCGAACAGTCCGTTCACCCCGGACCTTTCCGCGGCGCTGCAAAAAAAGAAAGTTCCCGTCACCGTGACAACCGATCCGGCGCAGGCGAAGTACCTGGCCAACATTACGGTGGCCAATAATCAAGGGTCGATCGTTCAGGGAATCACCAGCGCCGTCACCACCGGCACCTACGACAACGGCGCATGGGACCGCGCCACCATCCAGGTCGTCGACAGCCAGTCGAAGAACGTCGTGTTCAGCTACACCTGCAAAAAGTACAGCCAGGGCAGCATGGATTCGACAAAATCAGTGGCCGAATGTCTGGCCAAGCACTGGAAAAATCAGATGGGGAAGTAACTCCCAGCTATTGACCGTCACCCTCATCGCCCCTGCGCTTCAGGAGGTCCACGCAGCCCGGCGAGCAATCCACGCGAAGATAATGCCCTTTCGATTCTCGGTAGCAGGCAAGCGCTGTTTGCAGGGATGAGAGATGCGTCAGGAAGAGAAGTTCCGGATAGTCTGAAGCAGCCGTGGGAAGCAGGCCGACTGCCCAGCTGCCTCCCGCGCTTGTTCCCAAATTTTCATCCTGCCACGGCACCATTGTCTGGGCCCGGATTTGGGCTCGTGCATGCGCTCCCAGGCGTGTAAGGCGAACAATCCACACCGGGCAATTCTCATAAGAGCCGCACATCGTGTTCGAGTCATAGCGGATCATCAGCAACTGCTCTGCCGGCCTGGGCTCCGTCACGGCCTTGAATTGAAGATGGCTGATGAAGTAATTCCGGTACGCCGCTCGACTGGTCTGCGATGCAGCCACATCGATCTCCGCCATCTCTGCGATGTCGTCGCTTAAAGCGCCCAACACCTTCGCCTGTTCATCTTTTGCCAGTAATGAGAATGACGCTGAATCTTTTAGCGTCTGTACGTCAGCCGTGCAGCTAGGGTTGCTACCCGCAATCTGAGCGCCGCAAAAGGCATGCACGATCAACAGAACAAGAGCAGCCGAGAAAGACTTCGGTTCAAGACGGCAACGCCTATGCTGAGTCGCTAACATCAGAACATCCGTAAATCGCCCTCTTCGCGTGGCGCGTGCACAAGAAGCCCAAGCTCGCCCGCCAGCCGCTCCAGGCGCGCCCGTGTGGCGCTTGTAACCGGCACAATCGGCAGCCGGTAATGCTCTTGGATGCGCCCCATCATCGCCAGAATTGCCTTCACGGGAGCCGGGCTCGTCTCCCAGAAATTCGCCTGTATCAATCGATAGAATTTGCGGTTGATCTGCCTCGCCACAGGCCAGTCGCCGGTCAGGGCCGACTGCACCATGAGCGCCATATCCGCTGGAATCTGATTTGACGTCACCGAAACCAGTCCGGCAGCGCCCACGCCCAGCGCGCCCAGCGCCATGTTGTCATCGCCCGCATACACGCTGAAATGACGCGGAGCCTGCGTAATCAACTCCGTGATCTGCGGCAGGTTGCCGCTCGATTCCTTCACGCCCTCGATGTTCGGCGCATCTTCTATCAGCCGCAGCACGGTCGCCGGTTCGAGGTTCGTGCCGGTACGCCCGGGAATGTTGTAGAGCACGACCGGCAGCTTCACCGCATGCGCGACTGCCTTGAAGTGCTGATACTGGCCTTCCTGCCCCGGCTTGTTGTAATAGGGATTGGCGGTCAGAATCGCCGTCACGCCTGGAACCTGCGCCGCAATCCGCGCCCGTTGCACCGCCTCGCGCGTTGCGTTGTGCGTGCAGCCTGCCCACACCGGCACACGGCCCGCCGCGGCCTCGGTCACAATGCGGATCACCCGCAGCCATTCCTCGTCATTCAGAGCAGGAGTTTCCGCTGTCGTTCCGCAGGCCACCAGCCAGTTGATGCCGCTCTCAATCTGCCACTGCGTCAGCGCATAGAGCGCCTGTTCGTCAATCGCGCCGTCCGCATGAAACGGAGTCACCAGCGCCGTGCCACAACCCATCAAGTCCATCACTGATCGAGTTTACAGGATGAAGCCAGCTAAGAGTCTGCCAGCAGAAAAGCAGCCAGCCAAAAGAACTGCCAGCTAAAGACCGGTCGCGATCACCCGCCAGCGAAAAAACTTACCCGAGCGCTTTATCGCTGACCGCTTCTTTGCTAACCGGTTTTTAGTTTTAGCTGGCCTTTTTTAAGCTGACCGTTCCCTGGCTGCAGCTAAATGTCAGTAAATTGGTAGCGGGTCAACTGAAATTACAAACAGGTGTGACTCTGGGTGTGATGAGCAAGTGCCTGCTGAGCTGCTTTGAGCTTGCCATGCGCGGATTTCTCGTGTTTTACCTTTTGAGGATAGGAAGCATCGTTCTTAGAAGTCATCTTCAAGTCTTCCCGATAGCCAAGCCACTCACTCAACAAATGCGACACCTCTGTGTGAAGACGCTCCCGTTCTTCACACAGAGGTGTTATGCGCATTTTGACTTTACTGCCGTCCCCAAGTTTGATGCTGGTATCTCCCGGATCTCTATTCCAACACTCTACCCATTTTCTCTGGGAACAGAAATACGTACGATCAACTCTCAGTCTGCGGGTGGGCTAGCTCCTCTTACTCGTTCTACAGTTGATTGGCGATCTCGCTGAAATCCCAGACGCCGGTTTTCCCCGCAATCCACTCCGCGGCACGCACCGCGCCTTCGGCAAAAGCCCGTCGCGAGAACGCTTCATGCTTCAGCTCGATCAGCTCATCGGCGGAACGAGCTTCAAGGATGTGAACCCCGGCAACATCGCCCTCGCGCTTCGATACGATCTCAACATTAAGCGAGGGATTAGCGGTCTGTACGGCCTGCCGGAGCGAAAGCGCGGTGCCGGAGGGCACGTCTTTCTTGGAGGTATGATGCGTTTCGGTAATTTTGAACTGATACGTAGGCACGGCCACTGCAAGCTCGCGCGCCAGCCGATAAATGGCCTGCACGCCGATCGAAAAGTTGGTGCCGTAAAGAAATCCCGCACCCTTGCGTGCAGCCAGCGAGCGCATGTCGTTCAGGTGATCGTACCAGCCCGTCGTGCCCACCACCATGCGCGCGCCGTTCGCCAGGCAAGCACGCATATTGTGGATCGCCGCTTCCGGCGTGGTGAAATCGATCACCGCATCGAAAGTCGCCAGAAAAGGAGCCGTCAGCGCCATCGCGCTGCGGTTTTCCTCTTCGCCCACCACGCGAACGCCATGGCCATGTTCATGCGCCACGTCCGCGATCACGCGGCCCGTCTTTCCGCGGCCCAACACCAGGAAAAGCATTGTTTACCTCACGCTCGGTTCCGCGGCTGTCGCGCTCTTGCGCGCTTCCACGTCAAAAATCTCAGGATCGGGGTTCTCGAAGAACTCCGCATGCAGCGAGCGCACCGCCTCGTCCGCATCGTCCTCTTCGATCATGAAGCTCATGTTAATCTCCGAAGCGCCCTGCGAGATCATGCGCACATTCACATGGCGGACGGCGTTGAAGACGCGCGCGGCAATCCCGTTCTGTCCGCGAATATTCTCACCTACCATGCAGACCAGCGCCTTGCGGCCTTCATACTTCACATCGGCCAGCTTGCTCAGGTCGGCAGCAATCTCCGGAATTCTGTCGTTTGAATCAACAGTGAGCGAAACGCTGACCTCCGAAGTCGAAACCATGTCGACCGGGCACTTGTGCTTGTCGAAGACCTCGAAGATCGCCCGCATATATCCGTGCGACATCAGCATGCGGCTGGCGACAACATCGATAATCGTCAGCCGTTTTTTTACGGCAATCGACTTGAACGGGCTGTCACAATGCGGCGCGAGCGAGATAATGCGCGTGCCTTCGTTCCCTGGATTGCGCGCATTCAGCACCAGCACCGGGATATTCTTCTGCACAGCCGGCAGAATCGTCGCCGGGTGCAGCACTTTCGCGCCAAAGTAGGCTAGCTCCGCCGCTTCCTCAAAGCTGATCGTCTTTACCCGCAATGCATCCGGGCAGACGCGCGGATCGGTCGTCATGATGCCGTTCACGTCCGTCCAGATTTCAATGGCGTCCGCATGAATCCCGCCGCCAATGAGGGCAGCCGTAAAGTCCGAGCCGCCGCGGCCGAGCGTCGTCGTCACGCCCTTTTCCGTCGAGCCGATGAAGCCGCCCATCACCACCGTCTTGCCTTCGACGGCAAGCGGCACCACGTGCTCCTTGAGCCGCTCTTCAATCAGCGCATCGTTGGGAATCGCCTTGCCATGCTGCCCATCGGTAATGATGCAGATGCGTGAATCGACATGCGTGCCATCGAGGCCGCGCGCGGCGAAGGCCTCGGCAACCATGCGGCTCGAAAGCCGCTCGCCGTAAGACACAATCATGTCGCTGATGCGCGGCGTCAGCTCGCCAACGGCTGCAAGCCCGCGCAGAATCTCATCCAGCGCATCGAACTCGGCGTCGATCCAGGTCTGCGAAGGCGCATACGCCGGGCCGGTTACATCGCTGCACTGCGAAATCTCTTCGCCGCGCGCCTGCGCTGTCAGCCGGCATGCGACTTCTTTGTGCCTGCTGCGCAGCCGTGCGGTAATCGCCAGTGCACCGTTGCGGTCTGCGCGTGCTGCGGCATTCGCCGCGGCAATCAGCTGGTCCGTGACCTTGGCCATCGCGCTGACGACAACGATAGGCTTCAGCCCTTTTTCGCGCCGTCCGGCAACGATGCCGGACGCGCGGTGAATGGCCGCTGCATCTTCCACCGAGGTCCCGCCGAATTTCATCACCACAAGCTTATTCATGCCGGCACCGCCACGGGATCAAGCTTGCCCAGCGCTACCAGCAATTCCGCGTTCAACAGCGCGGCGCCAGCCGCGCCGCGAATCGTATTGTGCGAGAGCACGGTGAACTTCCAGTCCAGCAGCGTGCAGGGCCGCAGCCGTCCTACCGTCGAAGCCATGCCGTTGCCGCGCATGCGGTCCAGACGCGGCTGCGGACGATCATCTGCCGCGACAAACTCAATAGGCTGCGCCGGAGCCGTCGGCAGGTCCTGCCCGGCAAGCGGCGTAAACTCACGCCATGCGGCAAGAATATCTTCGCGCGTCGCTTTCTTGCGCAGCTTGATGCTCACGCTCTCCGTATGGCCGTCTTCGACGGGAACGCGGTTGCAGTGCGCCGAGATTTTCGCATCGAGTGACGCCACGCGCGAGCCCTTCAGCGAACCCAGCAGCTTTAGCGTCTCCTCCTGCAGCTTTTCTTCTTCGTTCTTGATATAGGGAACCACGTTGCCGAGAATGTCTAGCGACGCCACGCCCGGATACCCCGCGCCGCTCACCGCCTGCATCGTGCTGACGAAAATCGATTCGATGCCGAAGCGTTCTTCAAGAGGCTTGAGCGGCAATACCAGGCCGATCGCACAGCAGTTCGGATTTGTGACGATGTATCCGCCCGACTGCTTACGCCAGCTCTGGTTTTCAAGCAGTGGCAGATGGTTCGCGTTCACCTCAGGAATGACCAGCGGCACATCTTCCTGCATGCGGAAGGCGCTAGAGTTCGAGATCACTGCGCAGCCGGCTGCGGCAAATTTCGGCTCGAGCTCGCGGGCGATATCGGCGTCGAGTGCGGCAAAAATAATCCTGGGAGCCCCTTCGGGCGGGGCCGGCGACACCGGCATCTCGGCGATATGCGCAGGCAGCGCCGTGTCCAGCTTCCATTTCACCGCGTCGCCGTAGCGCTTGCCGCTCGACTTGTCGCTGGCCGCAAGCCAGGCCACTTCAAACCACGGGTGATGCTCAAGGAGCTGAATGAAACGCTGGCCGACCATCCCGGTCGCGCCAAGAATGCCGATCTTTTGTCGCTGCATGATCCTCTTTCCCATCAGCGAGGATGTACACCAAAGCCCACATCGCTCGTGCGCTGGACTGTTCGCTGTACGTAATAGTGTAACTGCTCAGCGCACCTAGATGAACCCCTTCGAACCACGGCTGCAAAGTGAAAGAGCCTTCGCATTCCCGCAAAGGCTCCAGGTTCCATAACAGGAAGATTAGTTTCTAATAAGACAGCCACGAACAAGGGTGCCCCATCCTATGCGAAGCATAGGGTGGGAACCGCAAATCTCAGCTCAACATCCGCCTACTTCGCCGCAAACGAAAAATCCTGCGCCGCAGCCTGTTTCGCACTCACTGTTACTGTCGCCGTCTGCTCTCCCAGCACCTCATGAACGGCAACAATCGTATATGTCCCCGGCGGCACTCCCTTGATCTCGAAATGCCCGTTCTCATCGCTGACGGCAAAAAACGGGTTCGCCGCAACATTGATGAATGCCTGCATCCACGGATGGTTATTGCAGCGCACCGGCATCATCAGCTCCGGATGAGCAAAGACGCGCATGTCGGGAGCTCCCATCGGCGCCTGCGAAATATCGACCGTCTGGTTGCCACTCACCGTCGGAATCATGTGGATGTTATGCATCGTCGGGTCGCTGTTGGTGAAGCGAACCGGCTGGCCCACCATCGCGCCCACCACATGCGGCGTATAGCGGCAGCCCTTCTGATCGATCACGACCGGTGTAGAGGGCGCGGGATACATCTTGTTCCCTAGTCCGTCTTTTACATAGATAAAAACGTTCTGTAGATTGCCGTTCTTGCCCACATACTGCTCGGAAAAATTTGTCGAGCCAAGATTGCAGGCCGGGTCCTGCGCCATGTCGATCTGCACCGGAGCCGGCATCTTCCCGGCAAAGTGAATCGTCCCGCTCACCGTGGCCGCCGTCGCCGGATCGATCTGCGTATACTTCGTGGCTGGCTGGCCTTCGCTACCCGGAGCGGCTTTCTTACATCCCGAAAATGCCACGGTGAAGGCACATATCGCCGCTGCCGCCAGAACTCTCTTCGTCATCACGTATCTCATCTCCGTGAACTCTGCGTTCTCTGTGGTGTAAGAATTTTTTAGATTGCAGGATGCCAGTGCGCCCCACGCCTCGTCTCAAGCTTCAAAGAGACGTGGAGCGCGCCATCTCCATTAAGCCAGAGCCGCGATCACAGCATCGGCAAACGCCTTTGTGCCGCTCGATCCGCCCACATCGCGCGTGAGCGTCTTCTTTTCGCCGTAGACTTTTTCGAGCGCGGCTTGCACCTTGTCCGCTGCCTCGACTTCGTCAATGTGCCGCAGCATCAGAATTGCCGATTGCAGCAACGCCGTCGGGTTCGCGATGTCCTTGCCAGCAATGTCCGGAGCCGAGCCGTGCACGGCTTCAAAGATCGCTGCATCCGCGCCCAGATTCGCACCCGGAACCAGCCCCAGTCCGCCGACAAACGCCGCGCACAGGTCGCTGACGATATCGCCGTAGAGGTTTTCGAGCAGCAGCATGTCGTACTGGTAAGGATTCATCACCAGCTGCATGCACGTGTTGTCGATGATGTGCTCGCCATAAAAAATCTCGGGATAGCCCTTCGCCACATCGCGCGCGCACCGCAGAAACAAGCCATCGGACAACTTCATGATGTTGGCTTTGTGAATGGCATGGATCTTCTTGCGCTTGTGCAGGCGCGCATACGCAAAAGCAAACTTGGCGATTCGCGTAGAAGCCTTTTCCGTGATGACCTTGATCGATTCGACCACGCCCGGCACCACTTCATGCTCGAGGCCGACATACAGGCCCTCAGTGTTCTCGCGCACAATCACCAGATCGACATTGGGATAGCGTGTTTCGAGCCCCGGCAGGTTCTTGATCGGACGGAAGTTCGCATACAGCTCGAACTTCTTGCGCAGGGTCACGTTGATCGAAGGGAATCCGCCGCCCACCGGCGTCGTGACTGGCCCTTTCAGCGCCAGCTTATTGCGCTCAATCGATTCGTACAGCTCTTTGGGGATGTACTCCTTGTGCTTCTCGAAGGCTTCGGCTCCGGCAGCAAAGCGCTCCCAGTCGAACTTCACTCCCGTTGCTTCCAGAATGCGGACAACCGCATCGGTGACTTCCGGTCCAATCCCGTCTCCGGGAATCAACGTTACCTTGTGTGTCTTTTTTTCAGTCATAACTTTTCAAAAATCGGCTTAAAGATTCGCAAAAAAGGTCGTCATCCTGAGCGGAGCGCGCAGCACGCAGTCGAAGGATCTGCTTTTTGCCAGCTCCCCCGAAATCCAGGTGCCCCATCCTGTCGCGCACTTTACGACAGGGTGGGCAAGCACTGTGTTAACCCGTCGGCTTACCCTTCTTCTGCTCTTTCCCGCTCAACAACTGCTCCAGCTCTTCCTTAAACTCGCGCACGTCCTTAAAGTCCCGATACACGCTGGCGAAGCGAATATAAGCGACTGTATCGAGCGTCTTCAGCTTGTTCATCAACAGCTCACCCATCTCCGTCGTCGAACGCTCGCGCTCCGGCGAATCCATCAGGAACGTCTCCGCCTCATCCACCAGCGACTCCAGCTTGCTCGCCGAAATTGGCCGCTTCTCGCACGCATGCAGCAGCCCGCTCAGCACCTTCTGGCGGTCGAACCGCTCCCGGCGGCCATCCTTTTTCACCACCATGTAAGGGATTTCGTCGATGCGTTCATAGGTGGTAAAGCGCTTGTTGCAGCGCTCACACTCGCGCCGCCGCCGAATCGAATCGGCCTCTTTGCTCTCGCGCGAGTCCACCACACGGTCTTGCGCAAACCCGCAGTAAGGACACTTCATCTTGTCTGTCTTGATTCTAACAAGGATGGCAAAAGATGATTATCGATCGCACATTCGTTGACTTGTCATCCCGACCGGAGGCGAAGCCGAAGTAAAGAGACCTGCAGTTTCCGAATTTCAATGAGGGTATCAACTCACCCTCCAATGCGCTGTCATCCTGAGCGCAGCGAAGGATCTGCTTTTTTCTATCGCCGCAAAAATCTACAAAGCCTTCCGCGCCAGCCGCCGCACCGAATCCGTGACCACGCCGTAAGCCGCATGCGAAACCCACTCGCTGATGCGCTCCCGCGCCGGCTGCCGTTCCGTGGGCGCCACAAGGCCCATCTTCGGCAGCAGCGACTCATGCGTGAGCTTGTTCAGAGTGATTCCGAAGGCCGCACCCTTCCACGCGCCCATCGTCGGCTCATACTCCACCACCGCGCCGTAAACCGCCCCGGCCAGCGCGCCAAAGGCCCAGTGAATGCTCTGTGTGGGCACCTTCAGCGGATACCCGACAACCTGCTCAGCCAGCATCACCGTCGGAGGCGTCTGTCCCTCAACGCGCGGCGGAAAAATCTGCTCCGCCACCACCTTCGCGCCCGCTCCGGCCAATCCACCGATCAGCCCAGCCAGCGCGCCCTTCAGTACCGAGCGTTTTCTATTTTCCATAATTGAGTGAGATGCGAAAAACAGCAAACTGCCGAAAGCGAGGTAGTCACGCTGACAACTGACCAGCTAACTCGCCGGCTCGCTGACCTGCTGCTGCGCGGCAATCTCTTCCCCCGCATGCTCGCTCTCTTCGGCAACCTTGCGCAGGCTTACATGTTCAAACTGCGCCCAGATCAGCCCCACCGGCACAATGCCCAGGAAAGTCACTACCAGCAACATCGCCGCGCAGGCCGTCGCCGGCTCCGGCGCCACGTTGAAGAGGCTCGAAAGCGCCGTGGCAACCACGCCAATCTGCGTAAACCACCCCAGCACCGGCAGTTGAAAGATGCTTGCGCCGCCGCTGACGATCATCAGCACCATGCCCTTGGCCAGAGTCATCGAGGCCAGCTGCGGGCTCGCCTCGAAGGCTCGCATCGTGGACAGGTAGGAAGCCATGATCAGCCCCCACATAGCTAGCGAGATGCCCAGCGTTGCCAGCAGGTCGCCTGCCGTGCGCAGCGTATCGAGCCCCGTGCGGAATTCGCGAATCTTGTTTCCGACAGCCTTGCCCAGCCCTTGCGAAAGCGATCCGAGCACGCGCTCGAAAGCGGAAGCCACAGCTCCGCCGGCAACCCGCACCGCGACCAGGAATAAAGCTCCGGCCACCGCGCCTGCCAGTCCCCAGTAGCCAACTTTCCTGAAGATCTCCGGATGCGGCAGAGCTCCGGTCGGCGCCAGCAGGATCACGGAAGAAAACATCAGCGCCATCGAGCCGGCATCAAAGAGGCGCTCGACAATGTAGACCGCAACCTGCGTGCTGATCGGCAGCCCTGTCTTCTTCGCGACCATATAAGGCCGCGCCAGATCGGCCACGCGCCCCACCAGCGCCACCGAGGTAAATCCGATGACCTGCGTGCCCAGCAGGGAAAACACCGGCACGCGTCGGTTGTGCCGTATCAGCAGCGCCCAGCGCACGGAGCGCAGAATATATCCTGCGTAGATGAAAGCGAACCCCAGGGCAATCTTCGACCATCTCACCTGCACCAGTTGCGCGCGAAGGGCGGCAAAGTTGAATCCGACATGCCGGTAGGCCCACGTGCCGAAACCGACGAGCACGGCAAACACCACCACGCCTGCAATCAGCTTTCCGTGCTTCATTGGCCTCCCACTCCGCGGCCCATCGCAACCGCTGTGCCGCCGGCCGCCATCCTTGCCGCATAGCGCCGGTTGAATTCGTGAATCACCCGCGCCACATACGCCCGTGTCTCACGGTACGGCGGAACGCCGTGCCACCGCTCGACCGCGGCCGGACCGGCGTTATACGCTGCCAGCGCCAGCGCTAAATTGTCGTGGTATTTCTTCAGCAGAGCGTCCAGGTAAGCAGTGCCGCCGTTGACATTCTCGCCCGGAGCAAAGCTGTTGCTCACGCCCAGGTCCGCCGCCGTCTTTGGCATCAGCTGCATCAGTCCCTGCGCCCCGGTGCGGCTCACGGCATGAGGATTGCCGCCGCTCTCGGCCCGCACCACACTGGCCAGCAGGTCCACGTCCAGATCGTGCGCCTCGCCCGCCTGCTCCAGCAGCTCGTGCATGGCCTGTGGGGTAAGTTTCGCGTCATTGCTGGAAGCATTTTGTTTTGCCGGCTGGGCATCCGCTGCGCGGGGCAGGTCTACATGCTCGACGGCAACAATCTCGGTTGCACCCACATCCACAAAATTGGCCTCGCCGTCATCCAGATATAGCCGCACCCGGTCCCCATCCACCTGCCGATGGTCGCAGATCAGGTCAAATCCGTTTTTCAGCGTAATATGCTCCGCAGCCCGCGCCGAAGCAGGAAGAAACACGGCCAAAGCGGTCAGCAAAAACGCAGCTGTGATCCGTAGGCAAAGAAGATTTTGCTCGGCGGACCTACGCGCACCCTTCGCGGTAAGAAACCATCTCCGCAACTCTCGACTCCCCCGCATGACGCTCACTCTACCACGCCCGCATTGCAATCCATCCTGCAAAGAACATCCTCAACCACCTGCGCTACGCCGTCTTCGTCGTTGGTCGGGGCGATGCGCCAGCTCCATTCCCGCGCCGAAGCCAGCAGCTCCGCAGCGGCATTCCCCATCAGCACCGGATGCCCGGCATACTTCAGCATTTCCAGGTCGTTGTAGTTGTCGCCAATCGCCATCGTTTCGTCCCGCCGCAGCCCGCGCCGCGCTGCCACCCGGCCGAGCGCCACACCCTTCGAGCAGCCCGGCGGCAGAATGTCCAGAATGCTCAAATTCCGCGCCGGATACTGCGTCTGGTGCATCTCGATCTTCTCCGCAAACGGGCTTTGCCTGAGCCACGTCTCGGCGCGATCCATCTCCTCGACCGTGCCGCAAATCATCCCTTGCACCGGCGATTCTCCGGCATCAAAGGCGCGCTCAAGCGGCCGAATCTCGCGAAGAAACGGCCGGTTCGCATCGACCCATAGTGCGATCCGCGCATGCAGCTGTTCCATCGATTCGATCACCAGCTCGCCCGGCCCGTCATGGTCGAAGGTGAACACCGTCGTCCCGCCAAACTGCCGTAGCGCGCCGCATAGCTCCCGCGCCGTCTCCACCGGAAGCAGCGCCCGCTCGATCCGCTCGCCGGCAAAGGTCCGCGTGACCGTCCCATTCGAGGTAATCAGCACCGTCTCCGGCTTCAAACCGATCTGCTCCAGCAGAGGCAGCGCGTAGGCCTGCCGCCTGCCGGTCGCAATCACAATTTCAATCCCCGCACTCTCTGCCTGACGCAGCGCCCGCAGGTTGCGCTCGCTCATAATGGTGCCCGTCGACGGCAGCAGCGTTCCATCAATATCAATCGCAATCAGTTTTACAGGGAAAGTACTAGGAGCAGGGAATTGAGCCATTATTCCTAGTTTACCGGTTCCAATGTTTCAACAACGTCATTCCACCCGCCTATCTGCCGTCATCCTGCGCAGAGCGAAGGATCTGTTCTTCGCATCGGTAGCCACGAACAAGGGTGCCCATTCTGACAAAGTCAGGGTGGGAAAGCACGACTCTAATGTGCCTGGGTTTGGAGCACAGGGTGGGAGAGCACAACTTTGATTTACCCTGAAACCATGCCCGCAATTGCCTCCCTTGAATGCTCCCGTTGCCACGAAAAAATCTCCGCCGAAAAATATCAGACAGTCTGCCCCGGATGCGCCGGAGCTCTCTACGTCCGCTATGACACGGAAACCCTGAAGAAGTCAGCCAAACGCCCCGAGCCCGGTGGCGAGCAGAGCATGTGGCGCTATAAAGATGTCCTGCCTGACGTCGATCCCGTCACCCTGGGCGAGGGCTGGACGCCAATGCTCCCGAGCCGCCGTAACCCCAATGTTTTCTTGAAAGAAGAAGCCACCAACCCCACCGGAACATTCAAGGCGCGCGGCATGTCGATGGCCGTCTCCCTGGCTCGTCACTATGGCCTCAAAAAACTGGCCGCACCCTCCGCCGGAAATGCCGCCGGAGCGCTCGCCGCCTATGCCGCCGCCGCCGGAATCGAAGCCAACATCTTCATGCCCAAGGACGTGCCCTTCGCCAACTACCTCGAAGGCGTCGCCTACGGAGCCAACGTGACGCTCGTCGATGGCCTCATCTCTGACTGCGCCCGCATCGTAGGAGAAAACATCAAGGCCCAGCGCGCCGAGCAGGCAGCCGGCAAGCTGGCCCCGGAAGACGTCTGGTTCGACATCTCCACCCTCAAAGAGCCCTTCCGCGTCGAAGGCAAAAAGACCATGGGTTACGAGCTCGTCGAGCAGCTCAACTGGACCTACCCCGACGCCGTCTTTTACCCCACCGGCGGAGGCGTCGGCCTCATCGGCATGTGGAAGGCTTTTGAAGAGATGGAACAGCTCGGCTGGGTCACCGGTAAGCGCCCCAAAATGATCGCGATTCAGGCCAGCGGCTGCGCCCCCGTAGCCCGCGCCTATAAAGAAGGCGCCGACGTCTCCAAGATGTTCGAAAACGCCGCCACCTTCGCCGCCGGTCTGCGCGTCCCCAAGCCCTACGGCGACTACATCATCCTCGACGTCGTCCGCGAATCCGGTGGCACGGTAGTCGATCT
>Ga0206844_10221_pt1 | contig 17271 bp, 18 predicted proteins | sample Alteio_BWOrgCont_22_FD_152907 | JGI IMG/M metagenome (GOLD analysis project Ga0206844, IMG submission 152907) | Enriched cells from forest soil in Barre Woods Harvard Forest LTER site, Petersham, Massachusetts, United States -... | ecosystem: Environmental > Terrestrial > Soil > Temperate forest >...
GTTTTTTAAAAATTTTGGGGATGCGCTGAATGGATACGCTTTCAGGTTCTATCTTCAGTTCTTTCAGTTTTTTTTGTACCGGGCCCACATCAGAAAATGAAGTGGTGACCTCTACGTCGTCATCTTCAATGTCCACATCTTCGGCCCCGGCGTCAATAAGTTCAAGTGTAAGGCCATCAGGTTCCATGCCGCCAATCATTTTGAATTCTATAATCCCTTTTTGGTCAAATATAAATTCAAATGTCCCGTTATTGGCAAGGCTCCCGCCCATTTTGCTGAAATACTTACGGATATTTGCAACAGTCCGGTTTATGTTATCGGTGGATGTTTCTATATATATTGCAACCTTACCGGGTCCATATCCTTCATAGTTAATATCCTGGAAACTTGCAGTATCCTTATCGCCACCCTTTTTTACAGCCCTGTCTATATTCTCTTTAGGCATGTTCTGCCCTTTCGCATTTTGAATGGCGAGGAATAGCCTCGAATTGCCTGCAGGATCAGTTCCTCCAAGTTTTGCCGATACCATAATTTCCTTGATCAACTTGGTAAAAACCATGGAACGCCTGCTGTCATTGGCTCCTTTTTTCCTTTTTATTTTGCTCCATTTACTATGACCTGACATATATGATAGGTGATGATCCTGATTTATAATTTGGCACAAATTTAGTTAAAACAAGTAAATTCGAGTCGCCATTTATCAGTTCAAAACTGATTTATCCGAAAATAAAATTTATTTATTTTGAGGCATCTTCAAACAAACTCCAGCACTTTTTCGATGATATATTCCTGTTCTTTATTTGTGAGCGAGGGATATATGGGCAGGCTCAGGCATTTGTGGTAATATGCTTCCGCCATCGGATAATCTCCTTGTTTAAACCCGAGATTTTTATAATAGGGCATCAAGTGTAGCGGGATATAATGCACTTTTGCAAATACCTGGTTTGCATGAAGGTGATCGTACAAACCTTTGCGGTTTTCAGCCTGGATAATGAACGTAAAATAAGCGTGAAACCCTTTTGTCATAGGTTTAGGGGTAATGACACTTGAGCCTTCAAAGGCTTTATGGTACCGTAGGGCCAGTTCCTGTCTCCTCGACATATTGCTATCTGCCATACTGAGTTGCGAGATACCGAGTGCAGCAAGGATATCAGGCATCCGGTAATTAAACCCCAGTTCCTGCATTTCATAATACCAGCCGCCGTGATTTTCATTCATCAAAGCAGCATCTTTTGTGACGCCGTGTGACCTGAGCATTTTAATCTTTTCATGCAACACTGTATTATTGGTTGTAATCATCCCGCCTTCGTCGGTGGTGATATGGTTTTCAGGGAGAAATGAAAAAACGGCCAGTTCGGCAAAATATCCGCTTCCGCAATTATGTTTTTTTTCATTGATGTCGAAAAAATGTCCTCCAGGCGCATGTGATGCCTCTTCTATGACCCACATCTCATTGTCCTCCGCCAGGGCGCGCAGCAGGTCAAGCTGCATGGGCCTGCCCGAAAAATCTGCCGCTATAATGCCACTAAAAAAACCTTCCGGTTTGGAATCAATAAGGTCCTTCACGGCATTGATATTCAGGTTCAGCGTCTCAGGGTCAATATCAGCAAAATATACATTCCCGCCGCAATAGCGTACGCAATTGCCAACAGATGCAAAAGCGATAGGGCTTACAATCACGTTGCTGTCCTCGTTCACGCCGAGCGCCAGGGCAGAAAGGTGCAATGCGGCAGTGCCGCTGGAAACTGCAATGGCATACCGTGAACCAACATAGGCTGCGAATTTCTCCTCAAATTCTGAAATTTTGAGCCCCTGGGGAAGCAAACCGGATTGAAGGGTTTGTTTTACGGCTTCAATATCCGATGCGGTAAAATGTTGATTACTATAGGTTATCTGGTTTTTCATTACTGAATTGAAGCATAGATTAACAGCGCGAATTTAAGATATTTTTCCGCGCATTTCAGCGATGCTTGCCTTTGCGCTCTTTGCGATGCCTTTATGCCTTTGCGGTTGGAATTTTAACGCAAAGTACGCAACGGTTTCGCAAAGGATACGGAGGGAAAAAGGGGAAAATCTATTCAGGCATGCACACTTTTTGATAGATGTCAAATCTCATTCAGAGTACGGTATGCAGTTTTACTCCTTCACCACTGGCCTTATATAAACCTTGTCGTCAACCACAATTTTTATAAAATAGGCCCCTGGGGCAAGCGTATATTTGTCCGCATCAAAAGTATAGGTATTAATGGCCGTTGATTGTTGCACATCTGCAAGGGTTGTGATAAACCTGCCAATGGCATCATAAACCTTGATCTGCACATTTGAGAGCTTGCCGAGAACAATCTGGATTTGAGTTTCGTCCTCGAAAGGATTGGGGAAAACATTGATATTGCTTGCATTACATGGCAAGGCAGTAATATGGATACTGTCTTTATAGGTGCCGCAGGCATTTTGCAGGCTGACATGGTAAGTCCTTGTTTGGGAAACGACATAAGTTTTGGAAACAACCGAATCCTGCCAGGTGATGGCGCCATGAATAGAATCAAGGTTTATTGTCACAGGATAGCCTTCGCATATAGTTGTATCGTGGGGCAGAAAATTATGTCCAATATATGAGTGGTCATATTTGATGGTAAAACTATCGGTTTCCTGAAGGTTGTGATATTGAAACCGCACCCAGTATTTGCCTGCATTGGCGAGTGTTACCACCTGCGATGTGTCCCCGGTTGACCATAAATGAGAGGAAGTTGGGTTGCCTGAATTTAAGGTTATGGAACTCCCCGGACATATTGCCGTATCCTGTACCCGGTGTACAAAGGGGCTGTTGATACAAACAGCCCGCTTGAAAACCTCATCATAGCCATATTGGTCTGTAACTACAAGGCGAATGGTATCTACTCCAATAGGATAAGTATGTTTCACAAAGGCCCCGGTATCATGGTTGGCCTGCCCGGAGGCCATATCCCCAAAGTTCCATTTATAGCTTTGCCCTGGCCTTGGATCATTGTATGACATATTGAATACAAAGGCATTGTATGTATCCGTATCTATCGAAAAAGAAGGCCAGAAACCCTGACGGGTGAGGAAGGGGGAATAATCTTTCACGTCATACGAACTTTCATTTCCCTTTCAAGTTTTGGAAGTTTTGCAATATCCCTTCTGTATTTGATAAAATAAACACAAATTGCACACCAAATGAAACCAAACTTCTGTACAAAAATTTCAATCGTATTCCTTTTATTATTCAACGCTTTATACTCTTTCGCCCAGGTCACTATCTCCGGCAAAGTCATTGACGAATCGAAGAACCCGCTCCCTTACGCGAGCGTGTTGCTCAAAGGCACTTACGATGGCGGGAGCACTAACGACAAGGGCGATTTCAGTTTCAAAACTTCCCAAAAAGGAAAGCAAACGCTGGTAATAAGCTATCTTGGCCATGATACAAAGGAAATTGAATTAAATATTGCTGACAAGAACTTCGTATTTAATGTTACATTGGTTGAAAAAGCCACTGAGGGCAACGAAGTCGTTATTTCAGCCGGATCGTTTGAGGCCAGTGACAAGAAAAGGGCAACAATCCTGAAGCCCCTTGACATTGTGACCACAGCAGGCGCATCAGGCGACATAAGCGGCGCCATGAGAACCTTGCCAGGCGCCCAGCAAATTGGCGAGTCCGAAGGATTGTTTGTAAGGGGTGGCGATGCCGGCGAAACCAAAACCATCATTGATGATATGGTGGTTGAAAACCCTTATTACAGTAGCATACCAGATGTACCTCAACGGGGAAGGTTTTCACCTTTCCTGTTTACAGGGACCGTTTTTAGCACCGGAGGATATTCGGCAATGTATGGCCAGGCGCTGTCATCTACACTTGTTTTAAGTACCGATGACCTTGCAGACCAAACCAGCACCGGGGTAAGTGTAACCGCAGTAGGCGTTGACCTAAACCATACCCAGCGCTGGAAAAATACCCAACTCAGCATTGAAGGCAGCTATACCAACCTGCAGCCCTATTTTCTTCTCAACCACCAGAATACGGAATGGATCAAACCACCAGAAACAGCAAACGGCGCTGTTATATTCAGGCAAAAAACTTCTGAAACGGGACTCTTTAAATTTTATGGTACTTATAGTGCAAGCCATTCTACACTTGATTTTCCCAGTCTTACTTATCCAAACCTTAATGACATGTTTGATATTAAGAACAACAATATTTATATTAACACTACCTACCAGGACTATTTCAATAAATGGAAGCTAAACAGCGGCTTATCATACAGCAAAAATGAGGATAATATAAAATGGGACACGCTTACATCGCAACCAGGCTACACCATCCCGCTGGGAAGAATCCAGGAACTTAGCCAGGCAAAAGCCTTTGTAAATCACCCACTTATTAATGCAAGTTCAGATATTAAATTTGGCGCTGAAACACAGCTTCAAAATTTTACGGATAGCTTTGGGATATATAAATACCATATACAGGAATTATACAGCGCGGCCTTTGTAGAAACAGACTTATACATTACCAAAAACCTTGCAGCCCGTGTAGGTGCCCGGGCCGAATACAGCAGGTTCCTTAATAAATATGATGCCGCTCCCCGCCTATCGGTTGCCTACAAAACCGGGGCCAAAACCCAGGTATCAGCAGCCTACGGAGAATTTTATCAGACGCCAAACTCCAACATTCTTGAACTTGACCAAAACGATTATATCTATAAAAGCAATGGCCTCACGTATGAATTGGCAACACATTATATACTTGATTATCAATTTATGGATGATGACCGTACCTTCAGGATAGAAGGTTATTATAAAAAGTACAATAGCCTCGAAAGGGTTTATCAGAACCCCGGGCAGGGTCCTGACTCAGTTATAGATAACAGCGGATACGGATATGCGGACGGAGTTGATCTATTCTGGAGGGACAAGAAAACTTTTAAACATGTGGATTACTGGATTTCTTATTCTTACCTGGATACCAAGCGTATATATGACAGATACCTTGAAGAGGCCATGCCCACCTTTTCGGCAAAGCACACCTTCGCAGTAGTTTATAAGCAAAGCTTCCCTGTTATAAGCTCCAGCATCAGCGCTACTTTTACCTATGCCACAGGAAGACCTTCGTATAACCAATACTTTGTTGAACGCACAACACCTGATTATAAAGATTTCAGCATTGCATATAGCTATCTGACCCAGCTCTGGAATAATTTTACCGTAATATTTGTATCGCTGGCTGATGTACCGAATTTTAAAAATGTATATGGCTATCGCTACTCAACAAATGGCAAAACTGCTTACCCGATTCTGCCACCTGCTTACCGAACATTTTTTATTGGTATGTTTGTGGACATAGGAAGAAAGACTATCAATTAATACAATAAACAATTATCAATGACCAATAAATTATGAAAAAGTTACTTAAGATTACCTTCGTTGTCTCTGTTTTCCTTTTGGCAAAAAAAAACTATGCTGATGGCCCTCAGTACCAACAAGCCATGAAAAATGCGGTAAGCCAAATGGATTCTGCTGTGGCCCCGGAACAGTATATGCAACTTGCCAATACATTTGAACGCATTGCTGGCGTGGAAACAAAAGAATGGCTGCCGGATTACTATGCAGCATATTGTTATGCAATAGTGGCCTTTACGGAAAAGAAGGATAAAAAAGGCATTGATGATCTAATGGATAAGGCAGATGCTTTAATTAGTAAGGCAGATGCCCTTTCTCCAAATAATTCTGAAATTACAACAGTAAAAGGGTTGATAAATTCTGGTCGTATTATGGTTGACCCAATATCAAGAGGTAAAAAGTACGGAACGCTTGCAAACCAGGATTACAAAGCAGCTGAGAAATTGGATTCACTTAATCCCCGTCCCCTATTCCTTGAAGGGCAGGGACTGTTTTATACTCCAAAAATGTTTGGAGGTGGCAAGGAAAGGGCTAAGCCTGTTTTAGCAACGGCAGTTACTAAATACAAAACCTTTAAGCCGGCAACCGATATTTCGCCAAACTGGGGACAAAAAATGGCAGCGGATCTATTGAAGCAGTGTGATCAATAATTCTAAGCGGTAAGTGAGAATTGGGGAATCAAATTGCCTTTATTTGCGTTTCTTAAAATTCATGTAAATTTGCTATCGCAATAAAAGTTCCCGGAAAGCATGAGTACACAAACATTAGAGCTTGTAGAAGCAGGCACTTTAATAGGTCTTGAAAATACCATTATAGTTTATAACGACGATGTAAACACATTTGAACATGTGATTAATAGTTTCATAGATGTTCTGAAACACACTGTTGAACAGGCTGAACAATGTGCATTTATTATCCATACCAAAGGCAAGTGTAAAGTAAAACAAGGAGACTATAGTGAGTTGGTTCCGCTATGCTCTGCGATTCTTGACAGGGGGATTTCTGCCGAGATCAATTGAATGATTTTTACCTGTTTACAAAATACTCCTTAAACTCAAGCATTTCCTGTCTTTCTGTTCGGACATATTTGTCAAAAAGTATATTTCCTACCTGACTTTGCAGGGCAGAAATGCCAACATCTATAAGCCTTAAACCGGATGAACTAAGAAGGACATTATCAAAAGCCAATCCTGAAAGGCCAGAGGGTCGGCGGATATCCCGATGAACGAATCCGGACTTATGAAGTTCTTGAAGCTCATCCTCAAAAACCGAATACCACAGTTCTCTTTTTTCAAATTCGTAGGCACGGAAATCAATGGGGAAGATACGTTCCATAACAAGCATTTCAGCTTGCAAAGCTTCATTAAAATCAAGTCTTATAAACTTAACCACCAAACTATTTATAGCATTTGCAGATTTCATTTTCTCCGCTTCAGAACCAATATCCGAACGTGTATCGCCGGTATAGATTTTCCCCACTTCAGTTTCTGATAACGAGATGACAGCATTGTTTGCTCCTGCCGAAAGTTGTTTGGGATATTTTTTTTCGTGGGGCACGCGAATTTATTTTATGACGCAGCCAAAGTTAGGCCTTTTCTTACCACCTCTCTCCCTCCGGCCATGTAATTTTTTCTGGAAAATTTCCCGGAATCAATTCTTTAGGGATTTTTTCCTTGGGCAACTCGCGTTCAAGCCAATTCCTGATCCGGGTCTGGCAACGCTGGTAGGTTTCATTATCTCCCCTTAGCAATGCCTGGTTCATAATGCCTTCCCATTGTGCTATCTGGCAGGCAAAGCGCACATCAATCTCCCCGCCCTGATTTAATTTCCTCCTGTTCAAATACATCTCCCAAAACATTCCAGTATAAAGTTGATCGTGAGGACAAAGATAAATAGTTTTGATAAATTATATGACACTTTGCCATTTTTTTTGTCATATAAGGTTATGCTAAATTTTTTACTTGTTTTAAGATAAACAAAATCAATTAATAGATAGTAATTTAGTAAGTCCTGATCCCCACCCCTTACTTCAGCACCAGTTTCTTACCTGGCTTCAATTTCGCGTTTCGGGAAATCCTGTTCACCTGGCAGATACGGTTTACAGTAGTACCATTTCGCATGGCAATTTTAGAAATAGTATCACCACGGTGAATGACATAACCGCTGTGTTGTTTGCCTTTGGTTTTAGAACTTGCGACGGCAATATGTGAGTGGCGGCGACCGTGGTGACTTACAGGAGAATAAGCATAGCGGCTGTAATGCCCTTTTCTTCCACGACGATGATGTCTTGCAAGGTAATTGGCTTCTTCTGATCTGAATTTGGTCAGATATTCAAAATTATCTGCTGAAAGATTCAGTGTATCAGATCTCAACGCGTGCTGGGTGGTATCATCAAAATTTATAATGGTATTGGGGTCAATGGGTTCTCCCAGATACCTGACTTCAAAATGCAGGTGTGGGCCGGTTGAGTGACCCGTAGTACCGCCCAAGCCTAAAAGCTGCCCGGCAGTAACGACCTGACCCGGAACTACATTCCTGTAAGTAAGATGCCCGTATAAAGTTTCCAGCCCGTTATAGTGCCTTACTACAATGCAGTTGCCATAACTTGAACTCCATTCTGAAATACGTACCACACCATCAAAAGCAGAAACTACAGTATCACCTCTATCAAGTTTCAGATCAATACCATAATGAAAGCGCGTATGGTTCCTTTTTCCAAATTCAGATGTTACATATCCTGTTACCGGAATCGCAAATCCGCAATCCTTATGATCTGCCAATACAAGTGTAACTGTATCAGTCATTTTAGTTAAGTCAAAATGATAAGGATGGATGGTTGCCGTATCCCATGTCATATACACTGACTGAAATGGTAGAATGGAAGCAATGTCGAAATAGTGATTGTTATGGTAAACATCCGCAAGATTTACGGAATTGGTATCTATCATGTTTTTTGCTGTATCTACAAGAAAATCACCTGCATACAAATTGCTAAACAAAACCGCACTCAAAACTGTTAATACGGTGGTAAGTAATACGAACCTTCGGCTTTTGTTCAAGTCTTCGTGTTTTAAAGGTGTGAAAAAAAATCTAACGTGTTCCTCTTGTCAGCTCCCAATTGCTGAACTAATTCTTCCTTGGTTGCGAATTTAATCTCTTTTCTTAGAAACAACAAAAATTTTATCGTGATTTTTTCACCGTATATCTGCTTGCCAAAATCAAACAGGTTCACCTCCAATGTTTTACCCGTATCATTAAAAGTAGGGTTGTACCCTATGCTTGCCATGCCTCTTAAGGCATTTCCTTCATAATCCACTTCTACGGCGTAAATCCCATCGCCCGGCAGAAGTTTGAATTTTTCCGCGATGCTGATATTGGCTGTCGGATAACCTAGTTCCCTGCCTCTTTTCCTGCCTTCCACAACAGTTCCAGTTACAGGATATTCATACCCAAGCATCTGGTTGACATAGGATATATCATGCCTATCCAAGGCGTTACGGATCAACGAAGAACTTAATGCCTGTCCATCTATCTGAATCGGGTCCAATTGGATGAGCTCAAAATGATAAACCGGCCCATAAGCCTGGAGCTGCGCGAAATTGCCTTCCCTGTTTTTGCCGAAATGATGGTCATGGCCAATGACAAGGCTTTTGACATGTAGTTTGTTCACAAGGATTTCCACGATAAAATCCTTATAGTCCATTTTAGAAAACTCCAAAGTAAATGGCAGAATAATGAGGTTATCCAATCCCGATCTTTCCAGGACTTCTATTTTTTCCTCAACGGTGTTTAGCAGTCTCAGGGAATCGTCTTCCGGTTGGAGAACCATTCTTGGATGAGGCCAGAATGTAAGCAATACCGTTTCGCCATCGGTTTCGCTTGCACGCGTGGTCATAAGTCTTAATATTTCCCTATGACCCAGGTGTACACCATCAAATGACCCGATGCTAACGACAGGATTAAAGAAGGCAGGCAATTGATCAATATCACGAAATATCCGCATCAGCCTCCTTATGTTTTGGGGTATTTATTATATGTTTCGCCAGTTCATCCGCTTGCCAGGCATCTTCGAGTTTGAAATCTCCTATTTTGGTGCGGCAGAGATCGTGCAAATAAGCGCCTACGCCAAGCAATTTGCCAAAATCATGGGCAAGTGATCTTATATAAGTCCCTTTGCTGCATACCACCCTGAAATAAACCAATGGCAATTCAATTCTCGTAATTTCAAATTCGAGGACCTCAAGTTCACGGGCTTTCATTTCCGGTGCCTGCCCTTTACGTGCCAGTTGGTAGGATCGTTTACCATCTATTTTTAGCGCTGAAAATGCTGGCGGCACTTGCAATATCTTGCCCACGAAAGTTTTAGCTGCATCTATAATACCCTTTTCTATGATACCCGATATATCCAATAAATTTTCCGGTTCTGTTTCGCGGTCAAAGGAAGCAGTAGTTGCTCCCAGATAAAAAGTACCAGTGTATTCTTTGGTCATATCCTGAAATTCAGATATTCTTTTGGTGAATGGGCCGGTGGCGAGGATCATGAGTCCGCTGGCAAGAGGGTCCAAAGTGCCGGCATGACCGATCTTTGCATTAACCCCTTTTTTGAGTTTGCGAACCACATCGAAAGACGACCAGCCTCTTGGTTTATCTATAAGCAGGATTTCTCCGTTCTGGAAATCAAAATCCCGGGTTTGATCCATAGATAGGTTTTTGAATGCGGAAAAACGCTTAGGCTTCAGTATTATCCGCCTTGGCTTTTGGTTTTTTCATGATCGCATAGATTTCAAAGAAAAAGCCTATTAACAGTACGTTCGGGGCTATTTTCATTTTCGTAAAATTATAAATATCGGTACTGCCCGATATCAATACGAAACCTATAATAATGATAACCAACCCAACCAGCATCAACAGATAATTTTCTTTTGAAAGTGGTAGTTCGTTAAAGGGGGCTTTAGAAACCTTTTTTACTTCTTTTTTACTCATAAGGCTGCAAATTTAAAACAAGTCGTCCAATTTAAGTTTAAGATATTTATTTATCGCAAAATAACTGCTCAGGCCGGTGATGAGAATGCCCATAACAAGCATTCCGAGCAGCAATGCCCCGATCTGAATATAATTGTCGAGCATGAACAGGAACCCGAATTTGTGTTTGATGAAGTAAATGAAGGCCGTCAGGAGGGCAGCCGCAAAGGCCGCGCTACATAATCCTGTGATGATGCCGGTATTTATAATAGGCCCACGTATAAAATTCTTGGTAGCGCCTACCAGTTGCATACTTTTAATGAGGAACCGCCGGGAATACATATTGAGTCTGATGGCGCTGTTGATCAAAGCAATGCTCACGAGTCCCATCATCAACGCCAGTGAAATAAGGATGATACTGGCAGTCTGGACATATTTATCAATGTTTTCAACAACATCTTCATCAAACTGCACATCCCTGATACCGGGATTTTTTTCGAGGGCTGTTTTGAGCGTTTTCAGGCTGTCAAAAACAACGAACCCGGAATTGAAATGGACATCAATGGAATTTGGGATGGGATTAAAACCAAGGAGCTTGATACCTTCGGCGCCAAGGGGCCAGGTTTTTACGCCTTGCTCCTTACTTATGTAATCTGCTTTTTTTACGTAAGGTTCTGCCTGTAGCTTGTCACGGGTTTTCAGGATATCAGCTTCGCTGATGTTGTCATTAAAATACAAACTCAGTTCCACATTTTCCTTGATACTGCCTTTCATGGCATTGGCATTCATGATAAAATAGCCAAGCAATCCGGCAAGGAATAATACCAGGCTGATACTGAAAAAAGTGGGGAGATATGAAATGCGTCTCTTGTAAAACCTTGACATATTATGAAATAACCGACAATTCTTCTTTAAAACTGATTCCTTCTGAAGCCAAAGCCTCCAGCAAAGGTTTATATACTTCCGGAATCACGGGTAAAATTACGCCAAAAGTTTTAATCGTGCCATCTGCAATCAGCCCGGCAGCAATACCCAACGGCAGCCCGACTGTTTTGGCCATCGCTGTTTTAGTGGCATTCTCCCCTATCGCTTCCATGTAAGATTTTAGTTTATATTTTTTCCCGTCCTTTTCGTATCCGAATTCATGGAGCATTACTACACGGTCTTTGTCATTCTGGTTCATTTTCCATTTTATCTCCATGAGCTTTTGAAGATTTGCGGCAGGGGTGGCGGTTTTTAAAGCAACAATTCCTGCATCATGAAACAACCACCCCCAAGCCTTTATTACTTCAGTATCCGTCAAATTTTCATGCGAAAAACCTTTCAGGTATTGGCCCCAGGTCATTTCTTCAGGAATGGTTATTTCTATTTTGTCTGAGGTAAGCCCGGCATCAACCAAACTCGCCCATTTCTTACAAAAACCTGGATAACGAAGTGTCCCCCTTAAAAAAGTCGGAATATCTTCCAATCCATACAAGCTAGTATATCGGGTAGAATCACGGTTGAGGTACATATCAAAATTTTCCCCGGCTACTTCGCTCTCCACTCTCCACTCTCCGCTCTCCGTCCCTTCATCCTCGGTCTGTGCCCCCACAGACCGAAAACTAACAGTTGCAATCTCTTTAAACAGATGATGATAAGGAATATATTTAAATTGATTGTCAGATTTATATACAGCTCCATCAGTCCCGGCACGAACAACATTAAAAGGGTTCCAGGTGAATTTGTATTGCCATGGATTATCGCTGCTTTCAAGAGAAATCAATCCCCCACAAAAGGATTTAAAACTTGTAATAGTAGCGACTTCCTCTTTTAATCTATGAATAATGTTCATTGAAGACAAATGATCTATCCCCGGGTCAAGGCCAATCTCATTGAGAATGGTGATGTTTTTAGAAATAGCTGCCGTATTCAGCCGCGCCATTTCATTTGTGATATAAGAAGGTGTTATCAAATGCACTCCAAAACGAACACAATCATTGGCAATAAGAATATGAAAATGAGCAGGAAGCAAGGAGATAATAATATCATTTGATTTTACCAGGGCTTCTCTTTCTTCATCCTTAAAAACATCAGCCAGGATGGTCTTTACAACCGGGAAATCATTTTTACAGGCATCCAGGTTGGTTTGGCTTGCATCCGCAACTTCAATCTGCCATTGTTTTGCCTGTGCATTATCTGCCAGGTATTTAATGGCATACCAGGCGCTCATTCCCGCGCCGAAGACAAGTATTTTTTTCATGAGTAAAGGGTAGCATTAACGATTTTTCACATTTTTCTCTTAACAGGGTCTTGTCTCGTATCCCAAAATGTAATCAGGTCAATATGGGTTGGATAAATTTTATAGATAAGCAGATTGTGTGGTGTAATAACCGCTTCATGAATCTCCAATTCATGAGCCTTTCGAAACATTTTAGGATTTAAGTAAATATATTTTAGAACTTTTTCTGTCTCAAGGATGAAATTTTCGACCTCCCTTTGTGTCCACTTAAATTCCAAATACTCAATAACTCTTTCAAAGGCTTCGACAGATTCTATAGTCCACCTTATTTCCCTAACCATTTCGCATATTTCTTCATGACCTCTGCATGTGGAATGGTTTCTCCCATATCGGATTGCTTTAAACCAATAGCGACGGATTCCTTTATTTTTTCCGGCAAATTCTCATACCAGTCATTTGCCGAAGAATCGAAGGCTGCCTTAATATGTTGAATGACTTCGCCATCACTCGTATTCAAAATCTTCTTTACCAACTCAATTTTTTCTAATGCAATGTCCATAACGTTTATGCTTAAACTTTATACAAATATACATGACAAATAGGTAAAAAGTTTCTTGCAGCATTATCTGCCATGTATTTAATGGCATACCATGCGCTCATTCCAGCGCCAAAAACAAGTATTTTTTTCATGGTTGGGGTTGCTCTCTTTTGGGTGGTAAAGTTAGTTTAAAATGTTTATACCAGCAGACAATTAGGGACCAACAAGTGTCCAGAATAATGGCACATTAACCGTCAATGATAAGCTGTTTCGCCCGATTGCACCAAATTCAAATTTCTGAAGTGGGATTGCATAACCATAATAAAGCATAATCACTCCGTATATCCCAACCCCAATTTCAGGCAGAACTCTTAAATCTTTATCTTTAAAGTCACTGTAATATATGAAACTGCCTTTGAATCCGCAAAGAGATAAATTATATTCATAACTGAATTTTGGCCCAATTATAAAATGCCTGAAATTAAAATTAAATTCACTGGTTAATGCAATATCTTCAAAACCATATAAATCACAAGCTGGAGGTATATCAGTTTTTATTATTCCGAGCTCGCCGAAGATTGAACCATCATAAATTATTCCAGCTTTAATACCTGGAGCTCCTTCCCATGGGTATAGTCCAAAATCACCTGTTAATGGACGGTAAGTTTGTCTTTTATGCCAAATTCTTTTTTTATAAGAACTTGATGTATCGTGTTTAACGGAATCAAAATCGTGATAAAACTTATCTTTATTAACTTGGGCTTTGGATGCAACTGAGTCAAATACAAATAATGTAAAAGTGAAAACTATTAACCAAGGCTTCATAGATCGATATCTAATTTTTCTATTTATCTACACCCTCTCTCATTCATCTCAAAAGTTTGATAGCCATGAGTGCAAGTTAGGGAGAAAATTTCTGATTGAGTGTTGGCAGCCCTGAAAGGGCGTAATATATCAGCACAGGGTGTAGCCCTGTGATATGACGAAGCAAAAACATATATAGCCCTGAAAGGGCGTTATATATCAGCAAAGGGTGTAGCCCTGTGATATAGCGAATACAAAAACATAATAGCCTTGAAAGGGCGAAATAAATTCAATAGATTAATATTACGCCCTTTTAGGGCTTGGATAATTGTTCAACTTCCATTCGAGGGGCTGCACCCCTCGCTGATGTATTTCGCCCTTTCAGGGCTGCATTTGTGCCAGAATCCTTTAATCCCCAATTCGTATTAAATTATCCACCAGCACCGCCGTCGCTATCGAAGCATTCAGAGATTCTGCTTTCCCGATTCTTGGAATCATAATCGTATCATCGCAAAGAGAAACAATTTCTTCGTTCACCCCATGAGCCTCGTTGCCAATAACAAGCAAAACAGGATAAATACTCTTAAGTTTATGTACATTTACGTGACCGTCTAAAGTTGCGGCGTAGCGTTTACGCTCCTTTTGGGCCTGAATCAGTTCCTTAATATCTGTATAAACAACCTCTACCCTACCGATACTGCCCATAGTTGCCCTCACGGTTTTGGGGTTGTATATCTCAGCACAGTCTTCAGAGCAAAAAAGCTTATGTATTCCATACCAGTCACAAATACGGACAATGGTACCAAGGTTCCCGGGATCTCTGATACTATCGGCAACCAGGATGATTTTGGATTCCTTATCAACCTTCATATTTTTGGGTTCCGGGATTTGCACCAGCAATAAAACATCCTGTGGGGTATCAAGCGCACTTATTTTCTCTATGTCTTCCCTGGTCACTTCATTGGCTTCTACCTCCTGATGAATTTGGACAATATGCTTATTTTCGTCAAGCCATTCTGCCGTGGCATATATTTTGTGAACTTTGAGCGCTGAACCCAATATGTCAACAGCTATTTTTGCACCTTCGGCGATAAAGAGGAGATGAGAGCTCCGGTACTTTTTTTGATGAAGCAACCTGATAAATTTAACCTGGGCTTTTGAAATCATCGTTTCATGTCTTCTGTGTTCTGTATGCGCTTGTGGCCTTGCTTGTTCAAGGCTGCAATATCAGCAAATATATCCCCCCGAAGAAATATTTGCTCGAAAAGGTGACTATAAAGGGCGCCCCAAAAGAGGAACGGGAAGAATTGTACAGCCTTCTCAGGCAAACCCCCAATACCAGTATCCTGGGTTTTTATAAGTTCAATATGTGGTATTATCTATTGGTGGATACCCAAAAGAAAAGGGATAAATGGAACCGGAAAATTGACAAACTAAACATACAACTTGCCGGATACCAGGCCCAACTTGCCAAAACAGATTCGACCGATAAAAAGGCCAGGGGAAAACTTGAAGCTAAAATAGGGAGGACGAATATATTGATAGAAGAATGGACCAACAAAGAAGACGACATGAAAAAAACCGTTTGGGAAGAACCTGTGGTCCTTGATACCATGCTGCTCACCAGTTCGGGGGTACAGATGAAATCATACCTTTTCAACAAGGGCTATTATTATGATTCGGTAACATTCAAAATAAAATCATCAGGCAAAAAAGCTTTCGTTACCTATAATATCAAGACCGGCAAAGCATTTTATATCCATAAAATTGATTATTATATTTTTGACAAACGCATCGCAGATATAGTGGCCAAAGATTCAGCAAACAGGCAGATAAAACCAGGACAGAAATATGATGGCGACCTGTTGACTGCTGAGCGAAACAGGCTCACGATGCTTCTCAGGGAAAACGGCTATTATAATTTCAGGAGGGATTATATTTATTTTGAAGTGGACACTTCCCTGTCAGGCAACCTTGTAAACGTTGGGCTTGGCATTGCAAACCCAACGAGCCATACCCGCCACCGTTTTTATAAGATCGGGGCTGTGTACGTTGAACCGGAATACATCCAGAACGAAAACGTGGTCAAAGACACAACGCAATTCAATGGGCTGCATTTTGTAAGTAAAGAGCTCAGGATAAAACCTTCCGTACTGTCTGAATATATCTTTATACACCCGGGGGATATTTACAGGGCTGATGACTACCAAAGCACCATTAACAGGCTCACACAACTGAATACCTATAAATTTATTGACATTCAGTATGTAGCAGACACCGTGGCACGGCCGGATACCGGAATATTAAATGTCTTCATCAGGCTTACCCCGCTCAGAAAACAGGCCATCGGTTCGGGACTGGAACTAAACTCGGTTGAAGAAAGCCAGGCACAAATCGCGACGACCCGATCGGTTGGCTCGGCTGTCAATTTCCTTTACGAAGACAAAGACCTCGGGGGATCGGCCATGGCCCTCCAGGTAAAACCTTATGGGTCTATAGAATTGCCTATCTCAATTTTGCAGCACACCAATGCCATTGATACCCCCACCTATCAGTACGGTATTACCACTTCACTCATCATACCGAGATTGCTTGTGCCATGGAAATTAAGCGAAGATGCGCGGAAACAGGTCGCCCAAACCACCTTTAATTTCAGCTATATCGTTGAAAACAACGTAGAGTTTCAGAGAAATACCTTTTCGACAAACATGACCTGGCAGGAAAAGTTGTCTAAAAACCAGACATTATCCATAACCCCGGTTGAAATAAGCCTCGTGAAAACAGGGTATCTTTCAAATACCTTCAGAAACAGTATTGACTCTACCCATAACCCGCTCCTCATTGACCTTTTTGACCAGCACCTTGTCACCGATTTCAGGGTAGCGTATTTTGTGAACCAGCAGCCGCTTACAAATGTTAAAGACCCATACGGCTACCTTCGGCTTTCTGCAGAAACGGGTGGCAATGTCCCAGCGCTTATTGATGTGCTTACTTCAAACCAGCCGCGCCCGGCAGGTGCCGTAACCAATAAGGTATTCGGGATCAACTATTACCAGTATTCCAAATTTGAAGCCGACTACCAGTATTATGTCCCCGTACTCAGAGAGGACAACCTTGCCATGAGGGTTATCACCGGGGTAGGTGCGCCCCAGAGCCTTGCAGGCATCTTTTTCCCAAATACACAATCTACAACGTTGCCCTTTGAAAAGCAATTTTATGTAGGCGGCGCCAACAGCATACGGGCGTGGAAACTGAGGACATTAGGCCCCGGGTCTTATTATGATCCGGCGGGAGCTTCTTATTATGATAAATCGGGCGACATAAAACTGGA
>Ga0206844_10222_pt1 | contig 17176 bp, 13 predicted proteins | sample Alteio_BWOrgCont_22_FD_152907 | JGI IMG/M metagenome (GOLD analysis project Ga0206844, IMG submission 152907) | Enriched cells from forest soil in Barre Woods Harvard Forest LTER site, Petersham, Massachusetts, United States -... | ecosystem: Environmental > Terrestrial > Soil > Temperate forest >...
TTTCAGCAAAGCGAGCATCACCGCTGCATTGGCCTGTGCCCCGCTGTGGGGCTGTACGTTTACCCAGGCTGCCCCAAAAAGTTCTTTCGCCCTATCACGGGCCAGGTTTTCTACCATGTCCACCACTTCGCAGCCTCCATAGTATCTTTTGCCGGGAAGTCCTTCTGCGTATTTATTGGTAAGGCAACTCCCCATGGCCTGCAATACCTGCCGGCTTACAAAATTCTCAGAGGCAATGAGTTCCAGACCGTCCTGCTGACGTTCGAGTTCCTTTTGGATCAGGTTGAACAATTGATCGTCCCTTTGCATGTTGCAGTTTTGTTACGTGTTTAAACAACAAAGATAAAGGGAAACTATTTGAGAATTTGGAAATTTGGAAATAGGTGGACGCATAATTCAGTACACGAACCCCTAAATTGACCATTGATTAAATTCCCCGCTTGTAGATACACCTCTTCAAGGGACTTATCCGCGAATGATGATTTCTAAACGCTAAGCACCATTTCATTCCAGATTTCCCAACATTTTTCCGATTGCAGGTGAAGCATATCGAGGCCGTTTTTAGTGACGGCTCCTTTTTCGCGCCCTTTCTTCAAAAATACAGTCTCGTCCGGGTTATAAATCAGGTCAAAAAGAAGATGTTTATTGGTAATGTATTGGTAGGGGATAGCAGGAAAATCGTCAACATCCGGGTGCATACCAACAGGCGTGGAATTAATGATGATGTTATGCTCTTTTATAGTGGCTTCAGTAATGTCTTCATATTGTATCCGTGTATCATGCCTTTGACGGGAAACAGAGGTGTATGGGATTTCATGGTTTCTCAATACAAACTTCACTGCCCTGGCACTACCGCCGGTACCAAGGATCAAAGCCTTGTTGATTCCACGTTTTATCAATGGAACCAGGCTTTTTTCCAGGCCATAAACATCGGTATTGTACCCCTTAAGCTTCATGCCGTTATCTCCTTCAATGATTCTGACGGTATTTACAGATCCGATAACAAGGGCCTCGGGATCAATTTCGTCCAGGTAGTTCATCACAGATACCTTGTAAGGAACAGTAACATTAAAACCAACAAGATCGGGTTCAGATTTCAGGAAGCTTTTGAGGCGTTCAATTTTTTCAATGGGGTAAAGTTCATAAGCCCATTCAGGTAGGTTTTCCCTTTCAAATTTTTCTGAAAAGAACTTCTTTGAATAAGAATGGGCGACAGGGTAGCCAATAAGGCCAAGTTTTTTCATATATAAATATATTTGGCCGCCATAATAATTATCTTTGGACAATCATTGTTATACATACGAAATAAGCCATGCGGCAATTATAAAGACCGAAGTTAGCAAAAAAGTTTATGCAAAGGCAAAAATTGTTCCTCTTTTTTCTTTTTTTTCTGGTTTTCCTGAGCAGTTGCGCACTCTTTAAGCCACAATGTCACTGCCCAAGCTTTGGACAAAAGCAAATGCCGGCTGTACATCAGGTGTGCTGCAAAGGTTTAAATGCTTTCGCTGCAAAGTAATTCGGATTCTGCCATCTTTTACCGGGCTTTAAAATTTATTATCAATCCCGACTTTCCTGACGTTGTTTATGCCCCGTTCAATTTGGCACTTTAGCCCCTGGCTTAACCAAATCAGGTCATTTGCACTAAATCATCGTTCAGATCAAATATCAAAGGATTGACTACTAAAAGGGAGCGTCTTTTTATGCACCGCCGGAATCATCCACAATCTCAATATATTTGCCGGAGATGATGGGAGCAACGCCTTTATTGGAAGTCAAAAACCTGGTAACTGTTTTTAAAACTGAAGATGAGACTGTTATTGCCGTAAACGATGTGAGCTTTGATCTGTATCCCGGTGAAACGCTTGGCCTTGTCGGGGAATCAGGTTCGGGAAAATCCGTAACATCGCTATCCATCATGCGGCTCATCGCAGACCCGCCAGGCAAGATAATTTCCGGCTCTATAACCTATCATAACCAGAATGGGGAAAATGCAGACCTGCTTAGATTGTCAAACAAAGAAATACGACATTACCGCGGGGCAGATATCGCAATGATCTTTCAGGAACCTATGACATCACTGAATCCTGTGTATTCATGTGGCAACCAGGTAATGGAAGCCATTATCCTGCACCAGCACGTATCCAAAAAAGAGGCCAGAAGGCGAACCATAGAACTTTTTAAAGAAGTACAGCTTCCCCGGCCCGAACAGATGGTGGATGCCTATCCGCACCAGCTTAGTGGCGGACAAAAACAGCGGGTCATGATTGCAATGGCCATTTCGTGCAATCCAAAAATACTTATTGCCGACGAGCCAACCACTGCCCTGGATGTAACCGTGCAAAAAAGCATCATTGATCTTATCAACAGGCTTAAGAAAGAAATGGGCATGAGCGTTATTTTCATTACGCATGACCTGGGCGTAATAGCTGAGATAGCCGACAGAACCCTCATTATGTACAGGGGGAAAATAGTGGAACAGGGCAAAACCGAGGATATTTTCACCACCCCGCAACATCCATATACAAAAGGCTTACTGGCATGCAGGCCGCCTTTGGACAAGAAGCTTTTGAGGCTTCCCACCATGAGTGATTTTATCATCGAAAATGAAAACGGGGAGTTCATAAGTTCAGGGAAAAAAATTGATGACATTATCAAGGGAAAGCTCATGCCTGATGGATACGGGCAGGCACGGCGGCAGATACTTTACAAGCAAGAGCCAATATTGAAAATAGAAAACATCAGGACCAGTTTCCCAATCAGAAAAGGATTGTTTGGCCGCGCAAAAGAATATGTCAAAGCCGTTGATGATGTAAGTTTTGTAGTATATCCAGGTGAGGTTCTTGGTCTTGCAGGAGAATCAGGTTGTGGCAAAACAACGCTTGGCCGCAGTATTTTACGTCTTGAGGAGCCTGATTCAGGAAATATTATTTTTGATAATACAGATATCCGCGAACTTGGGAACAATGCCATGCGTAAAATGCGCAAGCATATCCAGATTATATTCCAGGATCCTTATTCATCACTAAACCCCCGGCTAACCATTGGCTATGCCATCACAGAGCCAATGTACGTACATGGCCTTCATGTAAACGATAAAACACGAAAACAAAAAGCGCTTGACCTTTTGGATAAAGTTGGATTGCCTGCTAAAACATACAACCGTTATCCTCATGAGTTTAGCGGCGGCCAGCGGCAGCGTATCGGGATTGCAAGGGCGCTGGCAGTTGAACCGAAATTTTTAATTTGCGATGAATCCGTTTCAGCGCTTGATGTGTCTGTTCAGGCCCAGGTACTCAATTTATTAAATGACCTTAAAGAAGAGTTCGGGCTCACTTATATTTTTATTTCACATGACCTATCTGTTGTCAAATTTATGTCAGACAGGATCATGATAATGAAAGCCGGAAAAATTGAAGAAATGGGTACGCCGGAAGAAATTTTCAAACACCCGAAATCGGTCTATACCCGGAAATTGATTGACGCCATACCGAAAGGCAATTAAAAATGATTCACCCCAAAGATGTTTATTGGAATGACCAGGTTTTTTTGTCCCCCTAAGTCACTGATCCATAAAAGGAAATCCCTGACAGTTTAATGAAATTGTCTTCTAAACATTATCCAAAGAGAATTATCGCATAGCCTTCTTTTAGGGGATAGGGGTTACCCGATCAGCAATTCCTCAGCGACAGGCTGATAGACATGATCCGGGTCAAAAACTTTTTCCGGATGATAGATATGGTATTCAAACTCATGACGGAAATGGCGTATGGCGCTGGCTACCGGCCAGGCTGCGGCATCTCCAAGTGGACAAATGGTATTGCCTTCAATTTTTTTGGCAACATCAACCAATAAATCAATATCCGATTGCTGTCCTTTGCCATATTCTATCCGGTGCAAAACCCTTTCCATCCAGCCGGTACCCTCACGGCATGGAGAGCATTGCCCACAGCTTTCATGGTGATAGAACCTTGTAAAATTCCAGGTGTTGCGAACGATACACTGTGTCTCATCAAAAACAATAAACCCACCTGAACCTAACATGGTGCCCGATACAAAACCACCGTCAGATAAAGATTCATAGGTCATAACGCGGCCTTCGCCATTAATATTTTTTAATATCAGTTCTGTAGGCAATATTGGCACAGATGAACCTCCGGCCACCACAGCTTTCATTTTCTTGCCATTGGCAATGCCGCCGCACCATTGGTCGCTGTAAATAAATTCTTCTACGGGCAAGCCGAGTTCTATTTCATAAACTCCGGGGTTGTTGATATTTCCGCAAGCTGAGATTAATTTGGTACCTGTGCTTTTGCCAAGGCCGGTTTTGGCATATTCTGCTCCGCCCATATTAATAATTGGCACCACAGCCGCAATTGTTTCTACATTATTTACCACAGTGGGGCTGGCATATAAACCCTGCACTGCGGGGAACGGTGGTTTGATACGGGGATTGCCCCTTTTCCCTTCCAGGGATTCAAGCAATGCAGTTTCTTCGCCACATATATAGGCGCCTGCACCCGGATGAACATATAATTCGAGATCATAACCTGAACCAAGAATGTTTTTACCCAGAAATCCATTGGCTTTAGCCTCATTGATGGCATTTTCAAGGATGTTAATAATCCATTTGAATTCGCCGCGTACATAAATATAAGACGTGTTTGCACCGAGTGAATAGGATGAAGTAATCATGCCTTCAACCAGCAAGTGGGGGATATGTTCCATCAGGTACCGGTCCTTGAAGGTTCCCGGTTCACTCTCATCCGCATTGCAGACAAGGTATCTCGGGTTATTGGATTTCCGGTCCAGGAAACTCCATTTCATTCCCGTGGGAAACCCTGCCCCGCCACGGCCGCGAAGCCCGGAGGTTTTTACTTCCTCCATCACCTCGTCTGGGGTCATTTTTTTGAGCGCTTTTTCTACCGAGGCATATCCTCCGTTTTTGCGGTAAACCTCGAAAGTTTTGATGCCGGGAACATCAATATTTGCAAATAATATTTTTTGAGCCATAGAATTTCAGTAAAAAGCATTTCCCAAACTGGAAAATCCTCAGCAAAATTAGGGTTTTTTGAAACAGATTGTTCTGGCTTAGTCTATTCCATCACAAGTTTCTGGCTCAGGTATTCCTGGTCAAAATAAGCGTCGAGAATGTATAAACCTGCCCTCAGGCCATATTGAGCAGGATTCATATACAGGTCATACCTGCCGGTATGTTGTATGCCTTCGTTGATATTTACGGCCAGCCGACCAGAGGCATCATAGAGTTTAAGCGTTACGTTTTTACTTCCAACCAGTTCATAATGGATAACCAGGATATTAACAAATGGATTGGGATAGGCGGCAAACAAATTGGAATTGACAATGATGGGCTGGATACCTGCCGATGTCACTGCAATCGTATCTGTGTACATGGTTTCACAACCGCTCGCAGATTTTATCGTAAGGCTTACGGGGAATTTGCCGGTTTTGTCAAAGGAATGTACCGGAGAAATAGAATCAGTGGTGTCTTTGTCCCCGAAATCCCAATGGTAGGATGTCTGTGATGTATCCAACGGCAAAAAGATTGCTTTATCGTCGTTGACATGGTAATCGAAACCCGGGTAAAAACCGGAACTGACACTGATGTTTTTGGATATGCCGGCGCTACATTGGTTTTTACGTGAATATTGTAAACTTACCTGATAATTTGCCTCGTTTTGATATAAATGTACCGGAGATTCATCCTGTGAGAAAGTTCCGTCGCCGAAACTCCATAGCCAACCGCCGTTTATTGCCACTGTATCAGATAATAGATTCGCAAAATGAAATAAATAACAGGAGGGGCTGGTTGCAAATCCAGGTTTGGGGAGGGCGCCAACATTTGCAGTGAACCTCATAGCTTCCGGCTTTCCATTCATGGTTTTTTTTACAGCCACATTATATTTGCCGTTTTTGGCAAATATGTGCTTTAAGGGATGGTAGCTGCTATCGGCTGTTCCGTCACCAAAATTAATGTTGTACCATGCGCTGTCTGGCGCCGAGGGATAGATAAATGTATCGTTTGTACAAATGAGATATTCGGTGGTTTGTGCGAAAGAAGAAATGCTGTTCGCGACCATCGCCAGGAAAAAAAAAGCCATAACATACCGATAAACCGGGGATGTACCCAAATGCGTATTTGAACTTTTTTGTGCTGAAAATGAATGATATATGCTTCCCATTATCAAACCCAAAGGTATATCGGATCCTTTTAAGAGCTAAAAACGGCGTGATTGTCAAAAAATTATAATCTATCGAAAAAAGGATGGCAATGCGCTGTAACACATTGGCGATATGAATTGTATAAATTTCGGGAAGGCCTTCTCTTAAATCAATATTATTTATATTATATTTGCCCTTATTCATTTTCACTCAATGAAGAAAATTTTACTATTTGTGGTTGTAATGGTGTCTGTTGTATGCTTTGTCAAAGCCCAAACACCTATTTCACTTGAAAAGAATAATGTACCATTATCAGCAGGCCCTTTTCATTATGCAGTAGGAAATCCAAAAAACACTTCCTTGCCTAAAAACGGGAAAAATATTTCGTGGGACTATTCGGGCCTTTTAAAAGATACCGGCTTCAGCGAAAGTTACCAGTTTGTATTTCACAACCCATTTTCCCAATCTAAACTGGCTTTGACAGATACAGGAATACATGAATTTTTAACCAGTAGCAACTTTTTTTCAGGAACAGATTTTTTTGATGAAGACAGCAACGGGTTTTATTTTTCAGGAGCCAGTGTTGCCGAACAGGGATTAAGCCTTAAAAATTATTTTAATAATTCAGCGGATAGTATTTACATACCTGAGCAGGATGATTCTTTGCGCTTAGATTTGATCAATTTCCCTTCCATATTCGGGAAGGGACATCATGAAAAAACAATCAAATCATTGTTTTTTTTCTGGACCGTAAAATCGGCCAATATGGATAGCGCCATATCTTTTAAAACAACTTATTATTCTGTTTCTGATACAGTGACGGGCTGGGGGACCTTGCGTGTTCCTGTGGCCGGAAAGAAAAGCATTGCTTACACGGTTTTACTTATTCAGCGGAAAGTAGTTACCATAGACAGCTATTTCGTGAACGGAAGCCCTGCAAATAAATTTTTCCTGATCGCTTTTGGAATGGTGCAGGGACAAAGCATTGTAGATTGCAACGAGTATTTTTACAGGACCGGGCATCAGGAACCTTTGCTGGCGATAGGCTTTGGGACAGACACTTCGTATTCTGCCCCATTGAGCGTATCATGGAGTACCGACAGCATAACACAACAGGCCGGGATAAATACGAATGATCCTGATAATATTAACTTCAGCCTATACCCGAATCCTGTAAATGCAAACCAGGTAAACTGGTCGTTGGCAAAAGCGAATGGCGGACAATGGCAAATATTGGTCTTAAATTCATTGGGACAGGTATTCAGGTCCGAAACCATTGAGGGAAATGGAACGATAAACCAAAGTTTCGACATCAGTGGTGCCAAAGCCGGCTTGTATTTTGTGGCGGTTTTGGATGAAAATGGGCAATTACTAGGGAATAGCAAATTAAATATCACTCGATAGCAGCCTTACCTGATTACTGATTATTGACTCCTTTTTACAAGTATCTTTGCGGTCAAATACATGAAAACCTACCTCCGTATTATCGGCTATGTACGTCCCTATAAAGACAAAATTGTCTTTTATATCCTTTTCACTTTACTCTCGGTAGTTTTAAGCACACTTGCCTTGTATATGCTCCGTCCGGTCATGGATATGCTTTTCAATCCTGACAAAGTCTCCAACGCCATAAAAAACCGCCCGGTTTTTAGTTTTGATTTGAATATATTGATCCAATGGGTACAATACCATGCGGCTGTCATAACCCTAAACGCCGGAAAAAGCGCGGCCCTTCTTTATGCTACCCTGGTCGTCGTTTTTCTTAATTTGTCGGGCAACGTTTTTAAATTCCTGAGTGCTCGCGCCCTTGGAACCATTCGTACCCGTGTAGTCGAAGATCTAAGAAGATCTGCTTATGACAAGCTTATCATTCAGGAAGTGGCATATCTTGAAAACCGTAGAAAGGGGGACATTGTAAGCAGGGTTACTTCAGATATTACCGAGGTGGAGTATTCGGTTGTCATCACTTTCGAGTCCATCATCCGCGATCCGTTGGGGATCATTTGGGTACTCGCATTAATGATATCAATGTCATGGCAGCTCACACTTTTTATTTTCCTTGTATTGCCCGTCTCGTCATTAATAATAGCCCGTATCAGCAAATCGCTCAAGCGTGACGCTAAAGATACCCAGGGGATATACGGGAGGATCATGAGCCTTGTGGATGAAACCGTATCAGGGATGCGGATTATAAAAGCGTTCCATGCTGAAAAATATATTTCTAATATTTTTGATGTGTTCAACAGGAGGTATAGCAGGCTTTCAAGACAGCAATGGCACAGGAAAGCGCTAGTTCCTGTTTTCTCTGAATCTGCAATGGTGGCTGTTGTGGGTTTGACACTATGGTTTGGCGGCAACCAGGTATATCACAACCAAATGACGGCAGCCACATTTATCAGTTACCTGTCTATGTTTTATCTCCTGCTATCGCCCATAAAGTCTTTATCCTCGGCCTTCGGGGGCATATATAAAGGCCTCGCTTCGGGTGAAAGGGTTTTTGAGCTGATGGATACAATTGTAACCATAAAAGACAGCCCTGACGCGTTGGCTGTCAATGATTTTAACAACTCCCTTGAAATCAAAAAAGTATCATTTGCTTATGTAAAAGAGAACGTACTTGAGGATATTGACGTGACTATCGAAAAGGGAAAAATCATTGCCCTTGTTGGCCCATCGGGTGGCGGGAAATCAACACTTGCCGAACTTTTACTGCGTTTTTACGACCCAACAGAGGGAGCAGTATTATTAGATGGAATTGACCTGAGAAACATAAAATTAGAAAGCCTTAGAGGGCTGACTGCCGTCGTTACCCAGGACCCTATTCTGTTTAACGATACCATCTTTAACAATATCGCTTTTGGCATGCCGCATGTTACCAAAGAAGATGTGGAACAGGCCGCCAAAGCAGCCAATGCCCATGACTTTATCATGGAAACCGAGAGTGGATATGAAACCAATATCGGCGACCGTGGCGGCCTTCTTTCAGGCGGTCAGCGGCAGCGTCTCAGTATAGCCAGGGCGATCCTGAAAAACCCTGCAATACTCGTTCTTGATGAAGCTACTTCAGCACTCGATACCTCCTCTGAAAAGATAGTACAGGATGCCCTTTACAGGTTGATGGAGCACCGGACATCAATTGTTATTGCCCACAGGTTAAGTACCATACAGGATGCCGACGAAATCATTGTCATTGACAAAGGCCATATTGCAGAACGAGGTACCCACCAGGAATTGATCAGCAAGAACGGATTATATACAACCTTGTATCAATTGCAGCAGTTGGAGGTGGGGAAGGAGACGTAGATTTCCGGCAATTCAATACAAGCTTGTTCTGATTTTACCTCACAACCATAAGTTTATCGGTTGTTTCTGAATAGCCGTCAATAATACTGATAATATAAGTCCCACTTGCATAGCCGGATGTGTTGATGTCCGTGTTATCAATAAATTTCCCGGAATAAATATTCCTTCCTGTTATATCAGTGATTGATAGGATGAATGGACCTGAACCGTCTATCCTGACATTGGATGTAGCCGGGTTGGGATATATCGAAAAAGAGGGAACTGCATGTGCCTGTGTATTAATACCTGCAACAGTTACATCGCCCGGAAGTATAAATGAGAGATTGGGGCCCTGTGGCCCCGGCTGAACGCAGTAAGACAATATGGATCCTTTATTATAGTAAAATTTGAATCCCTGATAATTGTACCGTAATCCTGTATCACTTGGGAGGCAGGCATCGCTCGGTCCGGCACACGTGTCCAAGGGAAACCCAGCGTAAAAACAGGACGCTGTATGATGCGAGCCACAATTATGTGAAATTTCATGGGCCACGATGTAAATATCGTATGACATTGAAGAAACATCCTTTTTTGTAAACGGATCATACGAAGTATCAGCGGCAGCGGTTATCCCGGCTATGCTATACGCATTCGTATTTACGGTGCCTTTCCCTAAAGCGCCGACAATTCCATATCCGCCCCCGCCAAACTGCGACCAGGTTAAAAACTGTGCAACTGTACGTGGGATATTGGAATTTTTAGCATTCCAGGCATTTTGAAAATTGGTGCATGTCTGGGTTAGGTTTGACCCGGTTTCACCATATATATTTGAAGATTTTACGATGTCGAAATGGCATATAGAAATATGAACATTAATTTCTTTGTAATATATACTATCAACGTTGTGATAAAGCCTGGTGATAAAAAGATAGCAGGCGGCAGAATCTTTAAACTTCCCCAATAACGTTGCATCTACCTCGACAGCAACCTTTATCGTGTCGGCGCCATCTGTTTTTATACCGAACGAGTTGATGACCGATTTCATCAGGTTCACGACGGTATCTTTTGATACAGTCGTTGTGCCATTGGTCTGCAATGATGTATTTGAATACGGATCAGATACACCGCACACTTGTCCTGCGGCATTAGCCGTGAATAATAGCACAAGCGCGCATACACACGAAAATTTTTTAACTTGTTTCATATAAAATACTGTTTTAGTTATATACGTGACAGTCACGCTGTAAAACTAAAAACAAAAAATTGAATGAGCAAAAGAAAGTTTTAGGACGGTATTTGTTCCTTTCCGGTCAATCAACTAAATCAGCGCCAACAATAAAAGTACGTTTGGTCACCATATCATTGAACAGCAATGAAAACTTGATATTCAAAAGGCCGGGACAAAAACAGTGATATATTTATTTGTAACTTCGTCAAAACATTTCTAAAAATTACATATATGAAGAACAAACCTTTTATTTTCAGCATTTTATCACTGGCTGTGGTTTCCACATTTTTTTATGCTTTTATTTCAAACCACAGACAAACATCTCAGTCCGCCGCATCGCAATACATGATTGTAACGGTCCTGGAAACTTCCAGCGCCTTTGACGGTAAGATGATTGTAACCACTCCGGATGGAACATCAAATACGACAGATCTTAAGAATTATTATGGCGGCTTCGCGGCGCCTAAAAACACCGCATCAAATGACAAAATTATTATGGACGAATTAAACCTGCTTCATAACCAGGGATGGGAAATTGATAAAACAATCGGAAGTGCTTTAAGCAGCTCAACCGGGCTTTCGATTACACGGTACATTCTCAAAAAGAATATATAATGTAGGGGTGCATTAGAGAGTTGCCGGCCAGGTGATCATTTTTTGCCAAAAATAAAATAGGCTTAAATATTTAATAGTCAGTGGTTTGACAGCTTTTAAAAAGTTGTCAAAACTATACATCACATTTTTTTCATCAAACTCATCCAATATTCAAAAGTCCGCTCTATCTTTGCCAAACCAAACGGTCGGTATATGAGTGAGTCCAGAGAACATATCCTTAAAACAGCTTTTGAGCTCTTTATGCAAAAGAGCTTTAAGGAAGTGACCATGAAGGAGATTGTGACAAAAACAGGCCTCAGCAAGGGAGCTTTCTATCATTACTTTGAAAGTAAGGAACAGCTTTTTATGGAGATCATTGAGCATTTCTTTGCGGGGTTTATGACCGTTCCGTTTGATACATTCTCGCATGAATCCTTGAAGCAGTTTTGCGGTGACTATCTGAAAAGCATTTCAGATAAGGCTGAAACATCCTTTGTTGAAAATAAAGACCTGGATGCCAATTTTTACTTTTTGATCTTCGATGCCGTACGTATGATACCCGATTTCAAAAGAAAAATGGACGTAATGGCAGAAAATGAATTGAAATCCTGGGTTAAGATTATCGGGATTGCCCGTAAAAACGGCGAGATAAATCCCGCTATGACTGATGAGCAGATCGCTAAGGTTTACATGTATTCCAATGATGGTATCGGCATCAGGCTGATACTCAATAACAGGATGGGCGAAATGAAATCAGAGATAAAATCTCTGTGGGATGGTTTTTACAAACAATTAAAAGGCTGATTAGCTATAAAAAATGAAAAATAATCTAAAAATGATATATCCTTCAGTTCCATAGGCCATACCGGGCGTTCGGTATATAAAATAAATTTAATATAACCTTAAAAAGAAATTTCATGGCAACACAAGATAAACCTACAAAAGTCATCGCACTGGAAGAAGCATTTTTGTACCCGAAGATTTTTGAATTATATCCTGTAGAACTCCAGGAAAAATATGGCCCTGTTAAGGAAAAACTTTCAGATGTTGGACCAGGCCGGATAAAGCGCATGGATGAAGCAGGAATTGATATGCAGGTGTTATCACATGTACAACCGGGCATTGAAATGCTGGAGGACAGAACTTTGGCTATACAACTTTCCAAAGAGATCAATAACTGGCTGAGTGGTATTGTTCAGAAATATCCTAGCCGCTTTGCCGGGTTTGCAACCCTTCCCATGCAATCCCCACAAGATGCGGCAGATGAACTGGAACGAACCGTAAAAGAGTTTGGATTTAAGGGAGCACTCATCAATGGACATACCCATGGCCGCTATTTAGACCATGAATCTTTTTCTGTTTTGTTATCAAAAGCAGAAGAACTCAATGTTCCCATTTATATCCATCCGACAGATCCCCCAAAGGAAATATCAGAGTACTATTATGAAGGGTCTTCTACTCTGATAACCGGCTGGGGCTGGGGCGTTGAGACTGGGACACACCTGTTAAGGATGATCAAGGCTGGGGTATTTGACAGGCATCCTAAATTGAAGATCATTATAGGACACATGGGAGAACTGATTCCCTTTTGTTATTCAAGGTTAAGTCTTTCTCTATCTATGGGTGAATGGTTGTTGGCGGCACAGGAGGCAAAAAAAACTGGCTCTAGGCATGAGAGCCACATGCAGAAGAGTTTTAACTACTACATGAAGCAAAATGTGTATATTACCACAAGCGGCGTTTTTGACCAGCCTGTCTTTGAATGTGCCCTGGCTTTCATAGGAATAGATAACATGATGTTCTCTGTAGATGATCCTTTCCGGGACAATTTTGAGGCCATGGATTTTCTGAGTGCGACAAAACTATCAAAAGAAGACAAGGATAAACTCGCGCATGGCAACGCCGGGAAAATTCTCAAACTTTCAAATGTTCCTGCGTCCCCTCCCAATTCAAAAAACTCAATTTCAGCCTTTAAAGCGAGGGCCAAATCAAAGATGGGACGCATGTTATTGTCCTTTCTCGTGAAATAAAATCTTGATGAAAAACTACTAAACAAAATGGAACCTCATAGAACCTTGGCTTCAATGATAAACCGAACGTTCGGTTTTAAATCATAAACTTTAATGCCCCTTAAATAATCTGATACAATGAAAAATAACAAAATCTTTATCCTGATCGGAATCAGTCTCGCAATATTCCTCGCCACACTCGATCAAATGATCGTCTCCACAGCAATGCCGCAAATTGTCCGCGATTTAAATGGCATGGAACATCTTAGTTGGGTATTTACCGCATATATGCTTACCAGTACCATAACCATGGTGATTTATGGCAAACTTTCGGATCTTTTTGGTCACAAACGACTATATATCATCGGTGTCATTATCTTTTTGATTGGCTCTACATTATCCGGCCTTTCACAGAATATGGATCAGCTCATCTTTTTCCGTGCCTTCCAGGGCATTGGGGGTGGTGCTGTCATCATCATTTCATTTGCCATGATTGCTGATGTGTTTCCTCCGGCGGTGCAGGCCAAGTACCAGGGCATGATTGGCGGTGTATCGGCCTTGTCCGGCATTGTTGGCCCCCTGCTCGGTGGATGGATCACCGATAACCTATCCTGGCGCTGGACCTTCTATATCAACGTACCTGTGGGTATTGTGGGATTGGTTGTCCTTATCGCCGCACTTCCGAACATCAGGCATAAAATCAGTGCTAGCGCCATTGATTTTGCCGGTTCCATATTTTTAACCGCCATCCTGGTCCCATTTTTATTGGCCCTCGTATGGGGAGGTAATGAGTATGCCTGGGGATCATGGCAAATCGTTTCCCTTCTGGGAGGTTCTGCCGTATCACTGATGGCATTTATCTATTCAGAAAGTAAAGCAAAAAACCCTATCTTATCTCTTGACTTATTTGGCAATAGGGCATTCGTAGTTTCTGCCATGGGGTCTTTTCTTACTACGATGGGTATGTTTGGTGTCATTCTTTTTATTCCGCTCTTTGCGCAGGGCATTATCGGTATTACAGCCACCCATTCTGGTCTTATTCTTACTCCTATGATGCTGTCGCTCATTGCCGCAGCAATTATTAGCGGACAGATTGTGGCCCGCACAGGCAAGTATAAAATAATCGCACTGTTGGGAATGGTTTTCGGCACAGTGGGTATGTATATGTTTTCACGGATTGATGTTCATACCACAAACAACATACTTGTTATGGGAATGGCCATTCTTGGGGCAGGGTTGGGGTTAACCGTGCCCATATTTCAGCTTTGTGCGGTGAATGCTTTCAGCGTAAGAAGAGTAGGCGAAGTGACAGCCGGTTCGCAACTGTTCAAGAATTTGGGCGGTACGGTAGGATTGGCGTTGCTTGGTGGGTTTATGAACAGTCAATTGGCTTCTCAGATGGCTACTGTGGCAAATGAACCTTTTGTTGCCATGCTTAAAAAAACACAACCCGATCATGCGTTTGAAATGAACTCAAAAACCGTGCAAACGCTACTAAACCCACAGGCACAGGCCCAAATGAATATCATGATCCATACAGCGCCAAAGCCTATGCAAGCGACCATGTATCAGAACTTCGGTCATTTTTTACAGACCATAAAAATTGCTTTCAGTTCTTCGTTGGATCACCTCTTTTTTATAAGTTCAGGTATTATGGCATTGGGATTTGTGGTTGTACTGTTTCTTCCTGAAGTTCCCTTGCGGAAAACAAATGACACTGACCTGGAAGAAACGGTAAATGAGATCGTACCATTTGCAGTATAAACATGTTCTTTTCTTTGCGAAATCCCTTGTGTGGGACGCGAAGAGCGCAAAGAAAAGACCTGCAAAGGACGCAAAGTTGATTATCTAAATTATTAAATATGAAAAAAGCAGCACGTATTGGAATCGTTATTGTTTTCCTGGCATTGATCAGGTGCCTAGCAGAATTTTTCAGACGTGAAAATATGTCAGGGGTTCAATTGACTATATCTACCATAAAACCGTATATCCTGGGCGCCCTTGTTTGCGCTGTTTCATGCCTTTTGATGACAATCGGCCTGTTTTATTCCAAAAACAGGTTGATCGTTATAATTGCTGTATTGACTATTGTGGTTTTGTGTGTGATAAAGGCGGTGATGGTATGATACAATACTCAACCGGATTTCAACTCACTAATTTACCTTAATAGTGGCATTGGCAAAATTGGTAATGCCGCTTGAATTGACAACCGTGAATAGCAAGGCAATGCTCGTGCCACTTATTGCATTTTGCGGTACACTGTATTTGTAGGTGGTACTCACTACTTTATTGCCTGAATACGGGAACCCTGCAATTGAGCTATCAGTACCGGTTGTGGTAATTTGAGAAATATCAAGGGTTTGGATATACTTATCAGGGGATTGCATAAACACGTTAAAAGACACGCTGTCTCCCCTGCTGGCGTTGGTAGAGTTGGGGGTCACTGTAATGGATGGCCTGCTTCCTGTCACGGTTATCGTGGCTATTTTAGTTGTGGAATCGCCACTGCCGTCGGTAATTATAAACGTGATGACAGTTTGTTGCCCCCTGACCGCTGTTGCCGGAATGGTATAGTCAAAGTTCAGGTCAATTTCAGGCACTGTTGCCGGAAGGGTTGAATCTTTTGCCTCAATTTTGGGATTGGAAAGGTATTGTGTGTATATCTCGATTTTTTTGATCCCTTTCGCCCCGGTACACGAATAATCAATCGCAATCTGGTCGCTGGCGTACCCTGAGTCGGATGAGGGGGTTAACACCACGAGAGGATTGGTAATGGCGGGGATGCCATTGTTTGTTTTCTGGCAGGAAATGATAAAACCAATTGCAAACAGCAACAAAACGGAACCAAGGTATTTTTTTACAGACATTGTTTAAACTTTGATAAAAATTAATGCTCCAAAAGTAGGTAACTATTAAGAGCAAACAAAAAATAGCGGGCAATGTTTGAATCCCGCACAACAGTATTAACTTTGATTCGTGGATAAGCGACATGATAACAAACATATTTCGATGATTTTCAATATTCCCTGAAAGATGAAATATTTTATAATAATATTATTATCAATGATATGCGTTGCCGGTTCATTCTGGGGTTGCCAGAAAGAAGACCTTGGGGACCTGGACGGCATTTTTTCTGATACTACCCAGGCAGGGCCGGTTTCGCAAATGACTGCTAAAATCAATGATGAGCCTTGGTCTGCCACTTCTTACAACATCACATTAACCCCAGGCAGCCCCGGGCAGATAATAATAACCGGGCAATCGGATAATGGGCAATCAATCAGCCTTGTGGTTTCCAATTCAAAACAAGGTGATTACCTTATGGTAGGGAAAACTTCAAAGCATGTTGCAACCTACTCTCCCGATACTATAGGTAAAATCGAGTATAAATCTAATGCCAGTACCACCACCGGAGGGGTAATAAGTATTGACTCCATTGATACGGTGAGGCAAGTGATGACAGGAGAATTCAACTTTATGGGTGCCGATTCGGCAGGGGCGACTGCCATCATTACTGACGGTTCCTTTATTAACATTGGATACATTAATGCTTCTAAAAATGTGGAATTCAGTGCCAATGTAAACAACTGGAATACAAATTCAGTGACGGTAGATGATCCGCCAACTACCAATGTTATTACAATAACTGCTTTAAATGCAAACGGACAAAAAATGACCCTGAGTTTTCCGGCTTCGATAAAGGCAAGGGCCACTGCTTATGCCTTGACGGCCGGCCCTCCTTATTCGGCATCATTTCTGGTTAGTTCCTACACACTTGTACCTGATCCCGGCTCAACGGCGGCTAATGCCAAACCTAAACTTGCCTGTGCTTTGAGGATCACTTCAAATAGCACAACCACTACACCAAGAAATATAAAAGGGA
>Ga0206844_10218_pt1 | contig 17166 bp, 15 predicted proteins | sample Alteio_BWOrgCont_22_FD_152907 | JGI IMG/M metagenome (GOLD analysis project Ga0206844, IMG submission 152907) | Enriched cells from forest soil in Barre Woods Harvard Forest LTER site, Petersham, Massachusetts, United States -... | ecosystem: Environmental > Terrestrial > Soil > Temperate forest >...
TCTGCCAGCCGGTCCTGCCCTTTGCGTGTCGTCTGGCGAACATCACGGCCAATTCGTCGAATGGAGCCGATGACAACAGGCACGAAGATCAGCAGCGCCCACGCGAGTTTTCCGCCGAAGTGAACCACCACGCCAATCGTGAATATAAGCGTGAAAAACTGCTGCAGAAACTCGGACAACACCGACGACATGGCATACTGCACCCGCTCAATGTCGTTGATGAGCGTTGAAAGCAAGGTGCCAGTCGCGTGCTTCTGGAAGAAGGAAACCGAACGGCGCAGGACCGCCTCGTAGAGATCGTCACGTAGGTCGGTAATCATGCCGAAGCCCGCGTAGTTCACCAGAAACGTTCCCGCATAATCACAAACGCTTTTCAGCAGTGTCGATGCAACGAGAGCGAAAGCAACAATGTTCCAGGGATTGTGGAAGTTCGAAGGGACAAACTGCTGCAGAGTGAAGTGATAATGCGTTCCGGGAATGGAAAAAAGCGAGATCGGATGATTCGGGCGGCCGGGGTTCAGTACATGGTCGAAGATGGGCTGCACCAGAAGCACGCGAAATGCTTCCAGCAATCCAACCGCCGCCATCAGGACGACGGCTCCGAGCGCCTGGATCCAGTAGCGGCGCATGTAATACAGCAGACGCAGGATGAGTTGGTGGAAAAACATCGCGCCTACACGCTGAAGGGATTCCGCGACTCCATCAAGCTTGAGAATGTCGGCTTTGCCTATCGCGATGAAGAAGGCGAAAAGCTGGTCCTGCACGAGATCAACCTCGAGATCCACCGCGGCGAAGTCGTTGCGCTCGTCGGTCCGAGCGGTGCAGGGAAGTCGACGCTGGTAAACCTGATTCCGCGCTTCTTCGATGTCACATCGGGCCGGATTCTGATCGATGGACACGACCTGCGCGACGTCAGTCTGCGCTCCCTGCGCGAACAGATCGGAAAAGTCACGCAGGAGACGATTCTCTTCAACGACACGATACGCAACAACATTGCCTACGGGCAGCCCGACGTGCCCATCCAGCGCGTGCAGGATGCGGCGAAGGCCGCGCTGGCGCATGACTTTATCCTGCGCCTGCCGGATGGATACGACACACTGATCGGCGAAAAAGGCTTTCGTCTCTCGGGCGGCGAACGCCAGCGTTTGGCGATTGCCCGCGCGCTGCTGAAGAATGCGCCGGTGCTCATCCTCGATGAAGCCACGTCCGCATTGGATACGGAGAGCGAATCGCTGGTGCAGGCCGCGCTCAGCAATTTGATGTCGGGGCGCACGGTTGTCGTGATTGCGCACCGGCTTTCAACCGTTCGCAAGGCCACGCGCATCGCGGTGATCGAGCAGGGGCGCATTACGGCCATCGGCTCGCATGATGAATTGATGCGCTTCTCGGCAACCTATCAGAAGCTATATCAACTGCAATTTATGGACGTGGCCGATCTTCCGGAGCCGGTGATGACGGGGAAGTCAGGACTATGAACACAAAACTAGAAGCTGCGAACACAAAGCCAGAAGCTGCAAGCCGCAAGGAAGACACCGCGTCCGGCCAGTCCTCGCCGGTTCATTCCATGACAGGGTTTTCCCGCATCTCCGGGCGCATCTCGGAGACGCTTGGCTACACGCTCAGCCTGAAGAGCGTCAACCATCGCTTTCTCGACTTGCACATGCGGTTGCCGGGTGGAACCGAATCGCTTGAGATGCAGCTGCGTAAAGTATTGAAGGAGAAGATTGCGCGTGGGCATGTCGAGGTATCGCTGTCCATTGATCGCAGCACAAGAGTCGAGGCGCAATATAACGAAGGCCTGGTGGCGGGATATGTTGCAGCCTTTCGCAGCGCGGCCTCCCAGTATGGGCTGAGCGGCGAGCCGGACCTCAATGCAATCTTCCGCCTGCCTGGTGTGCTCACCGGCGATGCGCGCAACTCCGAAGAAGAAATGCAGGCCATCGAGGAAGCGGTGATGGAGCGCATCGAGCCACTCATTGTTGAATTAAACAGCATGCGCTCAGCCGAAGGCAGCTCACTTGCCGGCGAGCTGCGCAGGGGTCTCGATCGCCTTGCGGGTTTTGTGGAGCAGGTGACGGAGCTTCGCGGGGACGTGCAGAAAGTCTACTTTGAGCGCATCAGCCAACGGCTGGCCGAGATGCTGAACGGCGCCATCGACCGGGAGCGAGTCTTGCAGGAAGCAGCTCAGCTGGCCGAGCGCAGCGATGTAGAAGAAGAGGTCGCCCGCATGCGTACCCATATCTCGCATTTTGAATCGCTGCTGCAGCAGGGCGGGGAAATTGGCAAGAAGCTCGACTTTTTGCTGCAGGAGATGAACCGCGAAGCTAATACGCTGCTTTCCAAAACGAGCGGGCTTTCCGGGAATGGAACGCACATTACGGAAATTGGTCTCGGGATGAAGTCGGAGATCGAAAAGGCGCGCGAACAAGTGCAAAATCTTGAATAAAGGGACGACGATTGGCAGGCATTCTCTTCATCATTTCGGCGCCTTCGGGCTCGGGTAAGTCAACGCTGGTCAACCAGCTTCGCTCGCTCGTCGACAATCTGGAGTTTTCCGTTTCGTACACGACCAGGGCGCCGCGCGGGTCGGAAGAAGAGGGCCGCGAATATCACTTCACCACGCGCGAAGAGTTCAAGCGCATGGTGACGGCCGATGAATTTCTGGAACACGCGGAGGTTTTCGGCAACTGCTATGGCACCGCCCGGCGCACCCTGGCCGAGGCTAAAGCGCACGGCAAGGACCTTCTGCTCGATATCGATGTGCAGGGGGCGTCTCAGGTGCGCCGGAACGTTCCCGATGCGGTGAGTATTTTTGTGATGCCCCCCACGCCTGACATTCTGGCGACGCGGCTGCGCAATCGCAGCCGCGCCGAAGGTGGCGTCCATGAGGACGTAATCCAGCGGCGGCTGGCTGAGGCAAAACAGGAGATTGAGAATTATCGAGAATACAGCTATATTCTCGTCAACGATATTCTGGCTCGAGCCGAAGAAGAACTTTCAGCCATTGTGACCAGCGAGCGCATCCGCCGCGAGGGGCAAAACCACGCTGAGGATGCGGACCGTCTGGTTAGACTGGCGGAGGGATGCAGGCAGGAGAACGCAGGCGAACGCGTTCAACCAGTCCTTGCTGCCTTCGGGTTGCTCGATCCGGGAACGGCAAATACTTAACGGCAGTTCTTTGATTTTTGGAGGAGCCAATGAGTCTTGAGCAGTCCTTTGACAGCAACTTTCGCTACGTTCTAGTGGCCGCACGTCGCGCCCGCCAGCTGCAGAACGGCTCGCAGCCCCTGGTCGATTCCCATTCCCGCAAAGCCTGCAGAATTGCGCAGGATGAGATTGCCGCGGGTAAAGTGAACTACGTAAAGAAAGAGATTCCGGTCCTGAAGCCGGAAGTGATCGGCACAGACATCCCGAAGTTCGCCAGCTAAAACTTCCTGGGCTGATGCTTCACGCCGCTAGTGCTTGAAGACCTGCATCATCAGTTCCGATTGCACCTGGTCCAGCTGCTTCAGCGTGGATTCGAGGGTTGGCCTGTCATCGAGCGAAGCCGCGTGGAGAATTTCCTCTAAACGGAAAGCGGTGTGGCGCATCAGTATCTCCGCGTTCTTCAGCTTTCGTGTGTCCTCGGCCATGCCCATATGAATTTTCTGGGCATAGGCCTGGACTGCTTTCATCGTTTCCGAGGCATGCTTGATGTCGCCGGATGACAGTTCCTGTCCAGCAATTTCGGTCATGTCGTGAACGATCTCCGCGTAAAGAAAGCACTGCTCTTTAGGAGAAGCCTGATCCGCCTTTGCTTCCAGCATCAGCAAAGCCTGTGCATCGGGAAGTTTTTCGCTGGCGCCAAGAGCGCGTGTGCCGGGGATGAGCAGAACGATGGCGGCCGCGATTGCTACGAACCTCATGGTGCACCTCCTTAGGGTGCCACGGGAACGTTATCGGCTGTTATTTACCAAGTGTGACCAACCGGTGTCTTGCTTGCCACTCCTGGTCGGGAAACCTGCCATTGGCAGCGGTCAAGAACCTGTGATAGTAATCGGCCGCTTCCTTGGTGTGATGTAGATTATCGTATGCCGTCGCCCAAAGGAAGTAGGTAGCTGCAGTTTCTTCGAGATATTTTGATCGTGCGGAAAGAGAATTCAGGACAATCTGGTATTGATGATCTTCCGAGGCGGCGAAAGCGAGACTGCTCCAGGCGTCTCCGTCGTCCGGTTTAAGACTGACCGATTTCTGCAGAACCGTTACAGCATCGGCGTACTGCTGCTGGCGAATAAGGTTTTCGCCGCGAGCGGTTAATAGCGTCGAGTCATTTGGATTGTCCTTTAGCAGCTGCACATAGAGGGGATTGGCCTTGTCCGCTGCGCCACTCTGCGTATAGGCGTCGGCCAGCATTCCGCTGATCAAGGGATCTCTCGGCTCCTTTTCGTGCAGCTTTTCCAGCGCACTAACTGCCTCATTCGGCTTGCCTTCTGCATTCAGGACGATAGCAAGCTGCGTATTCAGCGCCGGGTCGTCCGGGTCGCGGGCGAGCGCGGCTTTAATCAACGGTTCCGCGTCGGCATACTTCTTCTGCGCGATCAATACGTGGGCAAGTCCCGCCGTCGCTTCCGACGAATCCGGCTGCTGGTTCAGTACCCGGCGATAGGCTGTCTCGGCCGTCACCTCATCGCCTTCGGCTTCCGCGATCTCGCCGGTGAGCAGCGTGTCGGCAGGAGTTTCCGGGCTCAGAGAGAGCGCCTGCAGCAGCTCCTGCTTGGCGTCGTCGGGGTCGCCGGTGCGATCCAGCTGCGCAAGGGCGCGATAGGCCTGCGCCTTTGCCGCCGGATTGGGCGGATTGGGATCGAGCTTTGCCGCCGACTCCAACTGTTCATGGGCCTCCTGCTGCTTGCCCTGCCGTGCCAGAATCAGGCCGAGCCCCAGGCGCGGCTCAAAGAGGTTTGCATCGGCCGCGATGGACTTCTGGTAATAGCCGGCGGCGGCATCGGCGCGACCTTGCGCGTCTTCGATGAATCCGCGGTCGAAGAGAGCGCGAGCATTGCCCGCATGCGCGGAAAGATAGGTGTCGAGAATGGTTCGCGCCCGGTCGAAATCCTTCGTATCGATGGCATTTTCAGCTTGCGTCAGTGGATCGTCGACAGATTTCGCCGAAGCTGCACGCGATGAGTCGTCGATGCTGGTTCCCGGTGGCATGGGAGCCGATTGCGCATGGACAGCGATGGCGGCTGCGAGCGAAAAGAGCGTAATTCTACCGCCTAGGGCGCAAAGAGCGCGAAGGAAGTGCAGTCTGTCTTCTACCCTCGGATTTCGCTCTGAACAGGCTCCAGACACAAAGGAACTCATCAACTTCATACCGCTAATTCACTTTCTGTTGCATGCGCAGGATCGAGACCGGACCCCGATGAAGATTCGCGGCGCTGCATCAGCACTTTAGACAGCCAGAAGCCTGTGTGAGATAGCTCGTTCTGGGTGATCTGCTCGGGGGGGGCCGGTGGCTACGACCTGGCCACCCTTCGAGCCACCTTCGGGTCCGAGGTCGATGACCCAGTCCGCCGACTTGATGACGTCCAGGTTGTGCTCGATGACCAGCAGCGACCCGCCGCCGTCGATCAGCTTGCGGAAGGCGGTGAGGAGCTTGCTGACGTCGTCGAAGTGGAGGCCAGTGGTGGGCTCGTCGAGGACGTAGAGGACGCGGCTGCCACCCTTCTTGGCTGCCGAACTGGTGGAGCGGACGGTTGCCAGGTGTGCGGCCAGCTTCACGCGCTGGGCTTCGCCTCCGGAGAGGGTGGTTGCTGATTGGCCGAGACGGACGTAGCCGAGGCCGACTTCGTCGAGGACGGCCAGCTTATCCAGAATTCTGGGCTGGCCGACGAAGAAGCGCAGGGCCTCTTTGACGGTGAGGTTCAGGACCTCGTTGATGCTCTTGCCCTTGTACTTGATCTCGAGCACGCTGGCCTTGTAGCGCGTACCGCGGCATTCCTCGCAGGGCAGCTCGACGTCGGCGAGGAACTGCATCTCTACTGTAACGGTGCCGTCGCCTTCGCAGACGTCGCAGCGTCCTCCAGGGACGTTAAAGGAGAAGTGTCCGGCTGCGTAGCCGCGACGCTGCGCTTCGGGCTGCGAGGCGAAGAGCTCGCGGATGGCGTCGAAGGCCTTGATGTAGGTCACGGGGTTCGAGCGCGGGGTTCGTCCGATGGGGTTCTGGTCGACGAGGACGATGTCGTTGAGGCGGTCGACACCTTTGAGGTCTTTGTATAGGTTGGTCGGATCGGCTCCTTCGCCCTTGCCTAACTGGTGCGCGACGGCGCGGTAGAGCACGTCGTGGACGAGCGTGGACTTGCCGGAGCCTGAGACGCCGGTAATGCAGACGAGCATGTTCAGTGGAATCTCAACGTCCACGCCTTTGAGATTGTGGCTGCGAGCGCCGCGCAGCTTCAACCACTCTTTCCCCGGCTCGCGACGGCGCGTAGGAACGGGGATGGTGAGCTGCCCGTTCAAGTAGCGACCGGTGATCGAATCAGGGTTGCGCTCTACTTCTTCGATGGTTCCTGCGGCGAGAACGCGGCCGCCGAACTCGCCTGCTCCGGGACCGAGGTCGAGGAGGTAGTCAGCGGCGCGGATCACGTCGGGATCGTGCTCGACAACGAGGATGGTGTTGCCGAGGTCGCGCAGGTCTTCGAGGATGCGGATGAGCTTGGCCGTGTCACGCGTGTGCAGGCCGATGGATGGCTCGTCGAGCACGTAGAGCGCGCCGACGAGTTGTGAGCCGAGCGAGGTGGCGAGCTGGATGCGCTGTGCTTCGCCGCCTGACAGCGTCGAGGCGAGGCGATCGAGCGTGAGGTAGTCGAGTCCGACGGCGTTGAGGAAGTGCAGACGCTGCTGGATTTCGTGCAGGATGCTTCCAGCAATCTCCTGTTGCATGGGCGTGAGCTGAAGTCCACCGAAGAAGCAGTCGGCATCGTTGATGGTAAGCGCTGCTGCGTCGCAGATATTCTTCTCGCCAATACGCACGGCGCGGGCTTCGGCGCGCAGTCGCTGGCCTTTGCACTCGGGGCAGAGCGCGTAGCCGCGATACTTGCTGAGCATGACGCGGACATGCAGCTTGTACTTCTTGCGCTCAAGGAAGGCAAAGAAGCCGTGGACACCGAGGAACGCGCCGCGGCCGTCGAGTACGAAGGACTGCTGGTCGGGCTCGAGGTCGTACCAGGGAATGTCCATGGGAATGCCGTGCTGCTTTGCGACCTTCTTCAGCTCGGTGAAGTAGGGGCGATACTTCGGGCGATTCCATGGGTCGATGGCGCCGTCTTCGAGGGTCTTCGACTTGTCGGGAATGATGAGGTCGAGGTCGAAGTCGATGGTGTTGCCGAAGCCCTGGCAGCGCGGGCACGCACCGAAGGGGTTGTTGAAGGAGAAGAGGCGCGGTTCGGGCTCGCGGTAGACGCGATGGCACGTTTTGCACTCGAATGCGGCGGAGAAGCGCAGGCGCTTTTTTTCGGCGACTTCGGAGTCGCGGGGGACGATCTCAAAGAGGATCTCTCCCGACTCGCGATAGCCGATTTCGGCTGCGTCGACGATACGAGCGCGGTTCTCAGCGCTGACGACGATGCGGTCGACTAATGCGAAGACGGGCAGCGCGAAATTGATCTCAAGCAGCGATTCGGGCGTCGAGAACTCGTAGATGGTTCCGTTCTGGTAGAGGCGGTTGAAGCCTCGTGTTCTTAAGTCGGCTAGCCGTTGCTTGAGTTCTTCCGTCAGCGGAGATTTTTCCGCAGTTTCGATCTTTGGCTTGCGTCCGCGCTTTGCCGGTTTCTTCTCTGGCTCGGGCGAGACAGGCTGCTCCTGCGGTCTCTGGACAGGGAAGAGCGCGTGCAGGCGCGTGCCTTCGCCGAGTGCGAGGATGGCGGCGGCTATTTCGTCGACCGTGTCGCGCTTGACGATGCCGTTGCAGACGATGCAGTGGACCGTTCCGCAGCGCGCGTAGAGCAGGCGCATATAGTCGTAGATTTCGGTCGCCGTCGCTACCGTCGAACGCGGGTTGCGCGTCGAGTTCTTCTGCTTGATCGCGATCGCCGGCGCGAGGCCGTCGATCAGGTCTACATCAGGCTTCTCGATGCGTTCGAGGAACTGCCGCGCGTAGGCCGACAGCGACTCCACGTAGCGGCGCTGGCCTTCGGCGTAAACGGTGTCAAAGGCGAGCGAGGATTTGCCTGAGCCGGAGACGCCCGAAACGACGGTCAGCTTGCCGTGCGGTATGTCGCAGTCAATATTCTTGAGGTTGTGCACCCGCGCGCCGCGGATGATGATCTGGTCCGTCAATGCAGTGTCCCGGGAATTAAGTACAAGCCTTCCCAGTTTGATTATAAGGCGTTTGCCCGGATACTCCCCCACCCCCTGGGCGACGGCTTCTTTTACGTGTTTTCAATAGTTTAGCGGGGGATCATCCCCTGGTAAGTCGCTGATTCTTATCTTGCTTAGATGCTTTCTAGTGTTTTCAAGGGTTTAGCTGGGGGGTCCTGGGTTTCTGAGAATAAAAAAGCCCGCTTTAGCGGGCTTTTTTATTCTCTATTTCAAGGATAGCAGAATTGGCGAAATAGTCCGCCAAGCCTGTTGATGATCTAAGTTGTTGTTGTTCAATCGGTTATAGGGTGGTGGACGTAGATGGGGCTTGACAACAGGTTTGACATTCAATCCCAGGTCTCAAAAGCGAGACCTGGGGCACCCCCGGCGTGTCATATGCGATGTCAGCCTCTTTTAAGGGATGGGCTGGAAGAACTGAAGACGGGCCGACCTTGGGTCGGCTTCGCACGAGCAAGGCTCGTGCGGGTCCTTCGACTCCGCTGCGCTTCGCTCAGGATGACGGCGTAGGGGCAGTGGGGCAGTTTGGGCAGTTTGAATCAGGATCGAGAGAACATTTGTCCGATATGCCGATATGCGGTCATGTGGCTCTTCATATCTCGACGAGCGACTCGGCGACAATGTGCTCCAGTGATGCCTCGTGGAATATTGCGGGACTTAAGCGCGTTTTCCGGTACTTATCTCGCGGATCATTCTGCATGCCATTCTCAATGAGTTTTGCCCTGTTAACTGGCCAATCGCGGAGAAGCGTCGCACAACTAAACACGACTGTTAGGACCCCGTATTTTGCCTGAAGCAGGTCAAGAAAGCGGGCAAATCCTCCCTAACGGTCTCAAGCTGGTGCTGGGATTTCGCGAAAACCTGGCGATAGGCATGGGCGGCAATTCGCAAATTCATGATCTCGGCATAACGAGCGTCGACCGTCGTATTAAGGGGCATGTTCGGACTGGACGGCTCCAGAATGAGCAACGCCTTCGTGGGTGACAGTGGATAGTAGACGTCGAAATTGGCGGGCGGATCGTCATTCGTCGGGTTTGCGGCGAGGTTGATCAGGGGCTGATCGGCCGTCACGAACGGAACCTTGCTCTGGTTATCGATCAGGATGAATTGGTAGTGGTGGCGCTCGGCATAAAGGCTTAAGCCAACATTGACCGCGACGATGTGAACCAGCGGGTGGGCAATCCTTCGATAGAGGGCATAGTTTTGGGGAGACATGCCTCGTTCGCTCTGTTTGATGTGGTTGGTGCGGGCGTACTGAACGGAAAGGCTGCGGTAAAAAGTCGCAGCTTCGTTGTCGTCCTTGAGGAAGCTGAGGTCGCCTGCACGAAGAGCTTCGAGATGCTTTCTGAAGTCGTTCTCGATTGCTGTATGCATGTTCTCGTTCATCTCGCGGATTGTCCGCTCAATGTAGGCTGCGTTGTCCCGAAACTCGTCATCTTCCGCAACCTGTTTGGTTATTCGAAGTTCTTCGAGGTGTCGCTTGGCCTCGTACGGAAGCAGCATAAGTCGTAACAGACGCTCATGACCTTCGCGCAGACCATCCGGCGAATTGGCGATCACCTCGCGCCGTACAAACTCGGCATCTTCAGGCGAAATCTCATCCAGCCTGTAGAAGTAATTTTGGGCGGCGACGCCCTGCAGGTTCGGTCGGAATATCGCGTTCTCTTGCAGGCAGTAGATCAGCTTCTTCTGTGCCCAGGCCTGAAGGTAGAAGCGCGGCACGTAGTGATGGAGTTTCTTGCCGACGTTGGGCATGTAAGACTATTTTACGAATGTAGAAAACGAAAAAGAGGAATCCAAGCCTCTTCACTCCACATCGATGGCATTTCGGGATGCGCTTCGGGACTAGATCATGTTTCGCCGTTCCCATATTCGTCCGGGCAACTTTCGCCCGTGCTGCGCCTCCCTGAGCCCAGATGCGCCAAAGACAGAGAGCACGAATTCAAATTCTCGGGGTTCGTCAGGACAACCGGTTAGTACCAGGAAGGGCAGTGTTTTCGTGCCAACCGAGGCGAACTGCAGGTCCCTCCACTGCGCGCTTCGCACTCGGTCGGGATGACAAATCTGAGAGGGTGCTTCGCTCAGGATGACGGCGTTGATAGAGTTGTGGTTCCCACTCTTTCGCAAAGTGCGAGAAAGGATGGGGCACCCATGTTCGTGCCAACTGAGGCGAACTGCAGGCCCCTCCACTGCGCGCTTCGCGCTTGGTCGGGATGACAAGTCTGAGAGGGCGCTTCGCTCAGGATGACGGCGTAAATAGAGTTGCGGTTCCCACCCTTTCGCAAAGTGCGCGAAAGGATGGGGCACCCATGTTCGTGCCAACCGAGGCGTACTGCAGATCCCTTCACTCAGGATGACAGCTGTGCCGAAGGGGCGACATCCACTAAACACGTATCAGCTACGCACGTATTTGTTGAACCAGTCGATTGTGCGTTGCCAGGCCAGATCGGCTGCGGCTTTGACGTATCGTTCCGGGGTTGCGTCGCAATTGAAGCCATGCCCGGCGCCTGGGTAGATATAACCCTCGTGTGGTACGTGCGCGGCGCTCAGGGCCTGGTCGTAGGCTGGCCACGTGGCGGCGAGCCGGGTGTCGAGTTCTCCCTGGTGCACGAGAATTGCCGCCTTGATCTTTGGGATATCGGCTGCTGCGGGCGGGCCGCCGTAGAACGGCGCTGCGGCTGCCAGGTCCTCTCCCAACCGCACGGCCAGCATATTGGCGGTCGAACCTCCATAGCAGAAGCCGGTAGCGCCGATCTTTCCCGTGCAATCCTGGCGCGCCTTCAGCCATAGGGCTGCGGCCACCATATCTTCGGACATCTTGCCCTTGTCAATCTGGTTGAACATCTGGCCGCCCTTGTAGTCGTCGCCAGGATAGCCGCCGAGAGAGGTGAGTGCATCCGGCGCAAATGCCATGAAGTTGGCGAGGGCAAGCCGCCGCGCGATGTCCTCGATATGTGGGTTCAGGCCGCGATTCTCATGGATCACGATGATGCCGGGCAGCTTGCTCACCGTCGCTTCGCGTGTGTCGGCGCTGATAGGCCGCACGAGATATCCCTTGATGCTTCCGTTGCCCTTTGGGGAAGGCACGGTTTCGTAGGTGGCCTTGATTCTGTCATCGGTGCGGGAGACTTGCTGGCCAAGGGCGTAATTCGGCATCAAGGCATCGATCACGGTGGCTGCCGCCAGCCCGCCTGCCAGCCGCTGCACACCCTCCAGGAAGGAGCGGCGACTGATCTCACCATGGATGAATTCGTTGTAGAGCTCTACGGCTTCGGGCGGCAGCTTACGTTCGGGGGACTTCATCAGTTGACTCCATCAGGTAAATTGAGCGCCGTCTTTGACGGCGGATCTTTACTTAATGATGGAATGTTCTTCGGAAAAGAAGTACTCGCATCTCTTCGGATCGGTAAATCTCTCTTCATCCGGCTGGATGACATTTAAGTAGGATGGCGAACTGGCGAACGCGTTGAAGCCTTCGATATCGTCGAACCAGAGCTCGACGATTCCATCCGTGTCGCCTGGATTCGGTCCAACCGGCCGGTCACCGGTAATCCAGCATTGCACATAACGCCGCACATAGCGCTTTACGTCAGGTTGACTTGCGAAAAGAGGCGCGTGGACGTTTTGCCAGTGCGCCACGTATTGCTCATGCGTCATGCCAGATTTACGTCTGCTGAGAATATGAACCTTCAACATGCCTGATTCCTCCTTGTGCGATTGTCATGGAGCTGGTGTGATTTGTCATGGAACTGGAGGCTTTGTTTTCCGGATATTCGCATAGAAATGTGAGAAACGGGCCGACCTTTGGTCGGCTTCGCACGGAACGTTGTTCCGTGCGGGTCTTCGACTGCGCTCCCTCCGGTCGCTCCGCTCAGGATGACGGCCTAGATAGAGTTGTGGTTCCCACCCTTTCGCAAAGTGCGCGAAAGGATAGGGCATCCCTTTTCGTGCCAACCGAGGTGAACTGCAGGTCCCTCCACTGCGCGCGCGGCTGGATTCCTTCCGGATGATGGACGACGATTCACCTCTTTGGCTAAATGAACGCAAGAGCTGTTATTTCGTGGCAGGCGAGGTAGCTCCGGGAGTTGCCGAACTGAGATGCCGTACAGCGACACTGCCTCCAACTGCGATGAGGAGACAGGTTATCGTTGCCGCAGTGGTACGCAGTACCGAGCTGCGAACTGTAGGCAGCACCCCGCCATTCCGTTGACGCAGCGCCAAGAGAACCCCAACCGCTATGAGGCGAATCAGCATCACAATCGCGCCTGTACTGTCGTTGAGTGGGTCTCCGTTATGAATGTGCGTCAGCACAGCCCCAAACATATCCACGGCGAGGCCGATCAGCGCCGGGAGGATAGCCCAGGGAAGAAGCAACCCTATCCCTCCGAAGATCTCGGCGATTACGATAAATTTAAGGAACGCCACTGAATAACCTGATTGGACGAAGAATTCAGTCATCGGGGCAAGGGAGAACGCCTTACCGATGCCAGCCAGAGCGAATGTGAAGGCGAGCGTGATGCACAATGCGCCGAAAACAGGAGAGCTTGTCATAAATTCGCGAGAATCCTTGCGCCGACTCGCCAGTCCGAATAAAGCGCCGAATAGAAAGCCGAGAAGATCGCCTATAAAGCCGCCGGCGGTACTCCAGGAGTTCGTATGGCTCATGAACATAGTGCCGACAAAAGTGCCTGTCCGCAATACCAGGAGGCACATGATAACTACGTAGTATCCGCGCGCCAGTCGAGACGGAGGCACATTTGCGGCCGGTCCACTGAATAGAGCACCGACAATGAAACCGATGAAGATCACAGCCAGAGCGTAGTCGACTCGGTAAAACATCTATATTGCCTCCAAGAACACTATGATCTATCGCGGCGCGAGCTATAGTTTCCAAACATGATTACCTCAGTACCCCTCAAAGCGAAGACCTCTAATGTGTTTCCTTGGCGGCCTGATCGGTGATCAGCACGACATCAGAGCTCGACTTCAAACGCGCCACCGCCAGCTGCTTGCTCGAGGGCGACCAGTCAAAGCTGTTGATCGGCTCCGGCGCCGGGTCGAAAAGCGCATGCGGCGAGGAGCCGTCGAGCGGTTGATACAACAAAGTGATTCCGCCGTTCCGCAGGGCGTCGCTCAAGATAGCCCGGCCGTCAAGTGAAAACGTAGCAAAGTTCGCCAGGCTCTGATCGATGAAAAAGGGTGGTTGCATCTGCCCGGTGGCCAGGTCAGTGACAATGACGCAGATTTTTTGTTGTCGAAGACAGAAAAGCATGGCCCGCGTTCCATCAGGCGATACCTCCGCTTCGGAATAATTTTCCGGCCGCACCAGCAGCTTCGGCGTCCCTCCGGCTACAGGGATGCTCCACAACGAAACATTGACGTCATTCCCAGTACTGAAATATGCCTTCTGGCTATCGGCGGAGCAACTGGCAGTTCGCACGAACCCGCTGGTCGTGAGTTGAGCAATCTCTCCTCCGTCCGCATTCATGCGGAAGAGATGCGGCTCGCTATCGCCCTTTGGGAAGCCCGTGAACAAAATGTGACCGTCAGGGCAGGAAGCGATGAAGTCGCCGGGAGCGACCTCGCCGGTATCAAAGCTCTGCACGCTTCCGGTCGCTCGATCGATCGTCCCGCTACTCAAACCGCCGACGATATATAGCAGACGGTCCTCTGTGGCCCAAGCGATGGCGTCTGGCTTAATCCGCAACGGCAGCGTCGAGACTGGTTCACCGCCATCAGGTCTATACAAAGCGATGCTCGAATCGACAGTGGTTAGCACCGTGGCCAGCGTGCGTCCGTTCCCGGAGAGTGCCAACTGGCTATACGAATTCACATCGTTGGTGACCGAACGAAATCCTCCCGATGGTATTGTGACGACACCGATCTGCGCATTGTGGGTGTGCTGCTTGTAATAGAGCGCGAGCAGATGGCGGCTGTCGGGCATCCACTCGATCGTCGTGTTAGCGAGGTCGGGGTTTACCCAAAATATTCCCGCCGGCGGCCCCACTGTCGTCAGCTTCTTCGAAGCGATGTCCATCACTTTCAATCCGATCCTCGTCGTGCCCGCCTCCGTTTGAAGCCACGCGATCCGGCTTCCGTCCGGCGACCAAACGGGCGGCAGCGCCTTCTCTACTGTGGAATAAAGCACTTGATCGTTGCGGCCGTCTTTGTCGGTGATATGGATCTCGGAGAAATCGCCCTTCTGGTCGGGCAACCACCTCAGGAAAGTAAATCTGTTGCCATCGGGCGCAAGGCTTACCGGACTATCGACGTTGAAGATCAACTGTCTTGGCGTCCCGCCAAAGACGGACATCACATAGAGATCATTCGCTGCGCCGTTCTCCGGACTCACGCGGGTGAAATAGAGATAGTTGGCATCCGACGAGAAGGCGATTCCAAGGTACTCATGTGCAGATGCGCCCAATATCTGGGTCTCAGTGTTGGTCGCAGTATTTCTCACCCAAAGCGTGCGCTGCGCTTTGTCGTTTTTCACCTCGGCCAGAAAGCGCCCATCGGCGGAGAGCGCAATGAGTTCGATAGTCCCGATATTTGTAATCTGACTGATGGAAACCGATGCGAAGGGGTTTGGGCGCGGCCAGAAGCGCCATCCAACAAACCCAGCAGCCGCCAGGATAGCGATAACGACAACCGCGATTGCAATTCCGCGTGGCTTATACCCGGCTACTCCTTGGCTTCCCGACAAACTCGCGACTTGCGACGGCGAAAACCCGGCAGAGGCAAGAGGGGGCGAGACGCTCCCCAAGCTGTGCTTGCGCTGCAATCGTTTGAGGTCGGCGCGAAGCTCAGCGGCCGACTGGCAGCGGAGTTCCCGGTCTTTCTCCAGAGTCTTGTTCAGAACGTTTTCAAATTCGACCGGAAGTTGTGCATTGAGCGTGACCGCCGCAACCGGCGCATGATTCAGGATTCGGTCGAAGACCACCGCCGTCGTGGCGCCGCTAAAGGGATGCCGTCCCGTCGCCATCTCATACAGCACGACACCCAGAGAAAAAAGGTCGCTTCGCGCATCCAGCGGCTCACCCCGCGCCTGCTCCGGCGACATATAAGCAACCGTGCCCAGAGTCGACCCAGAGCGGGTCAGCGGATTCACGGCTGTTGCATCATCGGCATCCACGCTGTCCCCTGCGTCGTTCAATTTTGCCAGCCCGAAATCCAACAGCTTTGCCTGTCCCAGGCTGGTCACAAAGATATTCGCCGGTTTGATATCGCGATGCAGAATCCCCTTGCCGTGAGCGGCGTCGAGCGCGTCGGCCAGTTGCACACCGATCTCGACCAGCTTCGGAAAGGGCATGGCGTGGCCGCGATAGAGCTTCTCCAGGCTATTGCCCTCGAGCAGCTCCATCACGATAAATGGCGACTCGGCCGTCTCGTTTAGTTCATGGATCGTGCAGATGCCCGGGTGATTGAGCGAAGAAGCGGCGCGCGCCTCGCGCCAGAAGCGCTCCAGCGCGGCACTGCTATCGTGCGTGGCTTCAGTCAGGAACTTGACCGCAACATGGCGGCCCAGCTTCTGGTCGACGGCCTCATAGATCACACCCATGCCGCCTTGACCGAGCCGGCGGACGATCTTGTAGTGCCCGACAATCGAGCCCACAGCCAGTTCGCTCACTTGAACATCTTGCCTGTCCAGATTGAATGCAGCAAGCTATTCTCTTCCGCACGACATCACGATTGCTTCGGCATTCGTCTCTAGCTTTGGCATTGTGCCCTCCAGCTTCCCGGGACCTGCTCCTACACCCTTTCAGGAATATGGCGAACCTCCGCAAAAACAGTTCCGATGGAGCTTTAGATATGGTCCAATCTGGGCGGAGGTTTTGTACCATGGCAAAGCTCGTGTACGGAATGAACCAGTCCTTGGATGGCTACGTCGACCATCTGAAATTGGGGCCACCGCGTCCCGCGCTCTTTGGTCACTTCACAGAGTATGTGCGCGGCCTGACGGGCAGTTTGTACGGTCGCCGCATATACGAGATCATGCGTTATTGGGACGAAGACCGTCCGGATGATGACGAGGCGGACCACGAATTCGCGGCGGCGTGGCGGAGCCAGCCGAAGTGGGTTGTGTCGCGCACGTTGAAGTCGGTCGGACCCAACGCCACACTTGTCGAGGACGACATCGAGACGGTGATACGTGGGCTGAAGGCTCAGCTCATTGGGGAGATTGCAGTTGCCGGACCAGACCTGGCAGGAAGCCTAACCAACCTTGGTCTTATTGATGAGTATCGACTTTATCTCTACCCCGTCGTACTTGGTCGCGGCACGCCATTCTTCTCCGGCCCTCGGCCGCCGCTCCGTCTTATTGCCAGTGATCCAATTGGCGAGGACGTGATTCGTTTGACGTACGTTCCCGCTTAATCGCGCGACCTCGTTTGGATCGTTGCTTTCCCACCCTGTCGCAAATTGCGCGACAGGATGGGGCACCCGGTTTTTGTGCTGGTGCTTAGGAATTCTTAAGTTGTGCTGAGTCTTTGACGATGAGGCGATCGACGGTCAGTTCGCCGACGCTTAGTTTATGGATGTGGGCTTTGTGCGCCATGAGCCGGCGGATGACGATCGAGCCGATGGCCACGGCGCCGACGGCGGTTGCTCCTACGGCGACGGCACCCACAGCGCTGGCTGCTCCGACTGCCAGCGCCACGCGTGTGAGGTTGGTCCTGGTGAGTAGTTCGCGCATTTTCGTCCTCTCTGGAAGAAACATGTCTATTCGACGCGCAGGGACTCCATGGGGTCAAGTTTTGAGGCGCTGGCAGTCGGAGCAGCCAGCGCTGTGGGTGCCGTCGCCGTAGGAGCAACCGC
>Ga0206844_10224_pt1 | contig 17117 bp, 17 predicted proteins | sample Alteio_BWOrgCont_22_FD_152907 | JGI IMG/M metagenome (GOLD analysis project Ga0206844, IMG submission 152907) | Enriched cells from forest soil in Barre Woods Harvard Forest LTER site, Petersham, Massachusetts, United States -... | ecosystem: Environmental > Terrestrial > Soil > Temperate forest >...
ATTCCGGGATTTTACTCACGCCAGATTTCAGCGATAAACTTTTGCCGGATGTGAAACGCTGGGCGGACACGCAAGGCGTGACCGTCAGCATGCGCGAAGAAAATAATGTCTCCAAGCCGGCGGGTGCGGTGCTCGAGCAACTTCCGACGCCGGATACCCCCATTCATTCGGGCGATACGCTGACGCTCGTCATCAATTCCGGCGATATGACGCAGACGCCGGCCGGCACCAAACGGATTTTTTTCACGCTACCGGATGGGGCCGATGATAAAGATGTGCGGATTCTCCTCATCGATCAAACCGGCGAGCATGAAATTTTCCGCAAATCAGAATCGCCCAGGACGCCTTTAAATTTAATGGTGCAGCCCCAAGGCCGTGCGAAGGCGCGGATTTTCTTAAACGGAATTATGGTGGAAGAGCAGGATATTCAGTGAGGCTGCTCCCGCGACCGCGCCAAATTGTCCCCTCCGTTTTATCCGCGAGCTTTGCGCATTTGGCGCAGGACGTCCGCGTCGTGCAGGACGCGGGGGCGCAATCGGTGCAGATTGATGTGATGGACGGTCACTTCGTTCCTAATATTACCGTCGGTCCGATCGTGATTGAATCGTTACGCAAAGAAACCTCGATCTTTCTGGATGTCCACCTGATGATTGAAAATCCCCTGAAGTTTGCCGCTGAATTTGCCAAAGCCGGCGCCGATCTCTTGACGCTGCACTATGAAGCCTGTCCGCAGCCTTTAGAGGCCATTCAAGCGGTTAAAAAGTTGGGGGTGCGCGTGGGGATGGCGATTCGTCCCAAAACCAGCGTCGACGTCTTTTATCCGCTGCTCAAAGAGCTGGATCTTGCGTTGGTTATGACCGTTGAACCGGGGTTTGGTGGGCAAGCGTTCATGCCGGACATGCTGGAAAAAGTGCGGGTTTTACGGCAACGATTAGGACCCATATGCTCGACGCAAATCCAGGTGGATGGCGGTATTAATGCCAAAACCGCGCCGCTGGCCGCCCAGGCCGGCGCGGATTCCATGGTCGCCGGCAGCGCTGTGTATGGGGCGTCGGATGTTCCCCGGGCGTTCCGGGATCTGCAAACTTTGATTGACTTTCCCCATTAAGCCCAAGTAGAATTCACGTCTCAGTACAAAGGCCTGCTGCCCCTTAGGCAGGTCTGTTTTTTTATTGTCCAGAAAGGAACTTATGGTAAGACTACGTTTTCAGCGCGAAGGCAAGCCAGGCCAACCGCATTATCGTCTCGTGGCCGCGGATCGCCGCTCACGCCGCGATGGGCGTCCCATTGAAATTCTTGGGTCGTATAACCCGCGACTTGTGAAAGATAAATTGGTCCTGAATGAAGAACGCTTCGCCTATTGGCACAAGCAGGGCGCGCAGGCCAGCGATACGGTGCGAACGCTTTTGATGAAGTCCGGTGTCTGGTCGCGTCTTTCAGCGAAAGCCTGACGACGCGCCGGAAGAAAGCTATTCGGTCAAAGACCTCGTCGGCTGCCAGGTCTATACCGAAACTTCCGAGTGTCTGGGTGAGCTGAAAGACGTTCTTCCGGCCGGTGGTAATGATGTGTTTGTGGTGCAGGGACCCAAGCGTGAATATTTGATTCCCGCGCTCAAGACGGTGGTGCACAAAATCGATTTAACCGCCCGGCGTATTGATGTGGTGTTGCCGGCGGGGTTGCGCGAGATCTATGAAATCTAAAGGGCTGGAGCGACTGGATATTGTGTCGCTCTTCCCCGGCATGTTTGACGGGCCCTTGTCGGAAAGTCTGATCGGCAAAGCGCGCGAGCGCGGGCTGATTGATCTGCGGGTGCATAACCTGCGCGATTTCTCCGATGACCGCAAACATCGCAAAGTGGATGATCGGCCTTATGGCGGCGGCCCGGGCATGGTGATTCGCCCGGAGCCCGTGTACCGTGCCTTGAAAGCCATTCGCGCGACGGGGACCAAACGTTTAAAGCCGCATGTTATTTTTATGTCGCCGCAGGGGCGGTTGTTGACGCAGAAGATCGCCCACGATTTTGCGGTAAAGCCCTGGCTCCTTGTGTTGTGCGGCCATTACGAAGGCCTCGATGAGCGGATCATGAGCCTGGTGGATGACGAAGTTTCCATCGGCGATTATGTGTTGACCGGCGGAGAATTACCGGCGATGGTTTTCGCGGATACCGTGGTCCGGCTGATTCCCGGTGTCGTCAAAGAAGCGGGATCCATTACGCGGGATTCGTTTCAGAGCGGGACGCTCGATTACCCGCATTACACGCGGCCGGCCATTTGGCGCAAGAAAAAAGTGCCTGCGGTCTTGATGTCCGGGCATCATGAAGCGATTGAATTTTGGAGACAGCAGCAGGCCGTCGCTGTCACGTTACGCAAGCGGCCCGATTTATTAGAGGAGAAATAACCATGAAAAATCTGATTGAGAGCATTGAAAAAGAACAATTTCGCACGCTTCCGGCGTATCGCGTGGGCGATCAGTTGCGCGTCCATCTGAAAATCGTCGAAGGAGAATCCGAACGCGTTCAGGTTTTTGAAGGTACCGTGATCCGTCAGCGCGGCCATGGCCTTTCTAAAATGGTCACCATCCGCAAAGTCTCCTTTGGGATTGGCGTGGAACGCACGATCCCCGCGCATTCGCCCCGCATTGAGAAAATTGAAGTCGTGCGCTCGGGCCACGTCAGCCGCGCGAAGCTGTATTTCCTGCGCGATCTCACGGGACGCGCCGCCCGCCTGGATGAAAAAGTGAAGCTGCAAAAGCCAGCCGCCGCTAAAGCCGCATCGACCACCGCTCCGTCCCCCGCCAAAGCCTAATCTCTGACCGATGGGCCCAGGCTTTGACCGGCCTTACCACGCGCGACACGGTGTTGTCGCGGGCGTGGATGAAGTCGGCCGTGGTCCCTTGGCCGGACCCGTTGTGGCTGCCGCGGTCATATTCCCCATCGGTTATGTGCTGCGCGGCCTCAATGACAGTAAGCGGTTGACCGCAGAAAAACGCACCCATCTTTTCAAACGTATTCACGCCATGGCGATCGCCATCGGCGTTGGCATCGTGGAATCCGATCAAATCGATGCGCTGAATATTTTTCACGCCAACGTCCTGGCCATGCGCAAAGCCCTGGAAGCGCTTTCCATCAAGCCCGCATTCACGCTCATCGATGGCCCTTCCCTGCGTTGGCTGGCATATCCACACGAGGGCATTATTGGCGGCGATGGCAAAAGCGCGCTGATCGCGGCCGCCTCCATCATTGCGAAAGTGACGCGCGACCGGATCATGGTCGAGCTCCACGAAAAATATCCCGGTTACGACTTTCACCGCCACAAAGGCTACGGCACCCCGCTGCATCTCGAGCGCCTGCGCGCCCTCGGCCCCTGCCCGATTCACCGTCGGAGTTTCGCGCCCGTGGCGGCGTGTCGCACGGCCACAACCACGGCTTAGCCTCATCCACCCTACGCCTGCCTGCCGGCAGGCAGGGGCGCCTTCCCGTAACGAACCGGGACTAGGCGCGCTATAAAGAATTGTGGTGCGCCCGGTCTCCCTAACGGGAGAAGGATTTTTTCCGGCTCCCTCTCCAGTAAAGGAGAGGGTTGGGGTGAGGCTTCGTCGTCATAAAAATGTTCTAAATAAAAAATTTCCGAATAAAACGTCCCGCCAAGCGCTCTAACCCACATGGATCCACGGCATGAATTAGGTCAATACGGAGAGGCGTTCGCGGAAAATTGGCTGACCGCCCGCGGCTTACGCATCATGGACCGGCACTACCAGACGCGCTACGGCGAGATCGATTTAATCGCACGAGACAAGGACGCCTGGATTTTTATCGAAGTCAAAACTCGCGAAAAGTTTTCCAACCCCGCCGCCCGCGACGCTATTACGCCGGCAAAACAGCGTCGTTTAGCGGTTGCCACCATGGCTTACATTCGCCGCCATCGTCTCCATGATTGTGATTTTCGTTTTGACGTCGTGCTCATTGAATCGGGCCAGGTGGAATGGATTCCGAATGCGTTTACAGTGCCAGAACATTGGACGGTTTAGCAGATGGCTTTAACTCATTATGGTCCACAAAAAGAACGCGCTCGAAAATTTAGGCGAGAAGAAACAGATGCCGAAAAAAAACTTTGGTCACGGTTGCGCGGTAGACAGTTGAATGGATTTAAGTTCCGGCGCCAATTTCCGATCGGGCCATTTTTCACGGATTTTTGTTGTCTTGAGAGCCGACTTATTGTGGAACTTGATGGCTGTCAACATATGGAAATGCAGGATCGTGATGCGCATCGAACCGCTTGGTTAATTCATCAGGGGTTTCGCGTATTGCGTTTTTGGAACACGGAGATATTGCAGGTTACGGAAACAATTTGTGAACAGATTTTAGAAGCATGCAAGCCTCACCCCAACCCTCTCCTTTACAGGAGAGGGAGCGCTTCAGAATTTTCAGAGAATCCTTCTCCCGTCAGGGAGAGGGTGGCCGAAGGCCAGGTGAGGCGGCGTCAGAAAATTAAAGGAGACTCTCATGATCGCAAAAGTTGAAAGCGCATGTCTTGTGGGGATGGAGGCGGAGCCGGTGTGTGTGGAAGTGAGCCTGGCTAAGGGGTTGCCTTCGTTTTCGATTGTGGGATTGCCGGATGCGGCGGTGCGTGAATCACGGGACCGGGTGGTCGCGGCGATTCGTAATACGGGATTTGAATTTCCCACGCGCAAGGTAACCGTAAATCTGGCGCCCGCGGAACTGCGTAAAGAAGGCGCTTACTTTGATTTGGCGATTGCGATCGGGATCTTGATGGCCAGCGAAGCCATCCAACCGCCTCGCTGGCCGCGCGCTTTGTGGCTCGGGGAACTGGCGCTGGATGGCTCGCTGCGGCCCGTCCGCGCGGCGCTGCCTCTGGCGCGCGGACTTTTCGAAAAATTGCCGCAGGCTCTGGTCCTGCCGTATGAAAACTGGCAGCAAATTTCCTGTATTGAAGGCCTGGAAGCCTATGCGTTCCGGGATCTGCGTTCGGTGGTGGAATGGCTGCATCAAAGCGAGCTTAAACCGGAGATCGGCAAACGCACGGCATGGCAACCACGATCGGTGCGGGCGTCGATCGATATGGCGGACATTAAAGGACAGGCCCAGGCCAAGCGCGCGCTTGAGATTGCCGCGGCGGGGCAACATAACCTGCTTCTCATGGGACCGCCGGGCACGGGGAAATCCATGCTGGCGCAAGCGCTGCCCGGAATTTTTCCCGAATGGTCCTATGAAGAAGCGCTGGAGGCCACGCAAATCCACGCGCTGGGCAGCGCGTATATTGCGCAATCTTTACTGACGGAGCGGCCGTTTCGCAGCCCGCATCAAACGGCCTCGCCCGCCGCGCTCATTGGCGGCGGTGAGATGCCATTGCCCGGTGAAATTTCCCTGGCGCATCAGGGCATTTTATTTCTGGATGAGTTGCCGGAGTTCCGGCGCGATGCCTTGGAAGCTTTGCGCCAGCCGCTCGAAGAAGGACGCGTTCATTTGCAGCGCGTGCGCGGTAAAGCAGTCTATGCGGCGCAGTTCCTTTTGGTGGCCGCCATGAATCCATGTCCTTGCGGCTATCGCGGTCATCCGCGCAAAGACTGTATCTGTACGGAATATCAGGTGCAGCGGTATCGCTCTAAAATTTCCGGACCACTCATTGACCGCATGGATTTGCACGTGGAAGTTCCCGCGTTGAAAGTCGATGAATTATTCAAATCGCAGGTTTCCGTAGAAGCCTCCGCCGCTGTGCAGCAGCGGGTGATCCGCGCGCGCCATCGTCAGGCTCTTCGCGGCGTTCCCAATGCGCGGATGCGTGGTACGGATCTCAAACGGTATTGCCCCTTATCCTCGACGGTGAAAGAAATTTTAGGCGCGGCCATCGATCGGTTGGGATTTTCCGCGCGCGCGCTGGATCGCGTGTGCCGCGTGGCCCGCACGATTGCGGACCTGGCCGCCTCCGATGCGGTGGAATCCCGGCACATTGCCGAAGCCATTCAACTGCGTGCGTTAGACCGTCCCGCGCGAGCAAGCCATTGACAACCATGGCCACATCCATTATGCATGGGAAGGTTTCGGACTATCCGGAACGGCAGGCATGGCTCTTTCTAAATCATGTTCCTTATCTGGGACCGATGCGATTTCATAAGTTGTTGATTGCCGCGCAATCCGCGCAAGGCATTCTCAAAATGAGCGCTTTGGAATTAACGCAAGCGGATATTGGACTGGATCTAGCCGCGCATTGGCGCGCATGTTTTAGCGATCCCTTGCGCTGGCAAGCGGTGGAAAAAGAAGAAACGCTGGAAACGCGCGGCGAGTTTCGCATTCTGACGGAGCTGGACGCGGAGTATCCGGATCCCCTGCGGGATGTGTCAGATCGTCCACCGGTTCTTTATGTGCGTGGGATTTGGCCGCCCCAGCTTGACCGACGGATCGGTCTTGTCGGGACGCGGCATGCAACGCCGTATGGCATTCAGATTGCCGAGCAATTTACGCGCGAGCTCGTGAGCCGGCAGATGGGCACGGTCAGTGGTCTGGCGGCCGGCATTGATACGGTGGTGCACGAAACAACGTTGACGGCTAAAGGCTATACGATGGCCGTGCTGGGACATGGGCTGGAACATCGGTTCCCTCGTTCCAATGTGGCACTTTTTAAACGAATCGGCAACGAAGGAGCTTTGGTGACGGAATTTCCTTATACGATGGCCCCACAGTCGCACCATTTCCCTCGCCGCAATCGGATTATTTCCGCATTGTCCGAGGCGGTGGTTGTCATCGAAGCGGGTGAAAAATCTGGGGCGTTGATCACGGCGCGTTATGCGGCGGAGCAAGGGCGCGACGTATTCGCGGTCCCTGGTCGCGTCTTTCAGGAGACCAGTCGCGGTTGTCACCGGTTAATAAAGGAAGGCGCGGGGTTGGCGACGTGCGTGGATGATTTTTTAGGCAGCAAGGCCGCGCATCAAGAGCCGGAGATTGCAGCCGCATCGACGATGGAAAACGTTACGGACGCCGAACGGTTTCTGCTCAAGGCGCTGGCGGAAGAGCCGATGACCGTAGATGACATCATGGAGCGAATGGGGGGCTCTGTTGACGTTTGGCTTGAGTCCCTGCTATCGTTGGAACTTCGAAAATTGATTTACGTTCTACCGGGGCAACGCTATGGCTGCAACAGTTAAAAAAAAGAAAGTGTCTGAAAAACCGTCCAAGGTTAAAAAGGGACGGTCGTTGGTGATCGTCGAATCGCCCACCAAACAGAAAACCATCGCCAAATTTTTAGGCAATAAATACACCATCCTGGCCACCTATGGCCATATCCGCGATCTGCCGGCGCGCACGCTGGGGGTTGATGAAGCCGACCATTTTGAGCCCCAATACGTGATTCTGCCCAAGGCGCGCAAAGTCTTGCCCGCTTTTAAAGAAGCCATTAAGAACGCGGAAAAAGTTTACCTGGCCACGGACTTTGACCGGGAGGGGGAGTCCATCGCCTGGCATGTGGCGCAGGCGCTGAAGCTGTCGGACGATCGCGTGGCGCGCATCACCTTCCATGAAATTACGCCGGAAGCCATTCGGGAAGCCCTGGAACATCCGCGCGACGTGGACATGACGCTGGTCCACGCGCAGCAGGCGCGGCGCATTCTGGACCGCCTGGTGGGCTACAAACTCTCTCCTTTATTATGGGAAAAAGTGCGCAAAGGGCTTTCCGCGGGCCGCGTGCAATCGGTGGCGTTGCGGCTGTTGGTCGAACGTGAACGCGAAATTCAGGCGTTTAAGTCCCAGGGCTATTGGAGCATTACCGCCCAGATGCATAAGGGATCGGACGCTTCCTTCGAAGCCGAACTCGTGCAGATTGGCGACACAAAAATAGAAGAAACCACCGTTCTGAAACTGTTTTCCGACGACTACCGCGTTTCCGTGACGTCGCTGAATGAAGAAAAGAAAGTCATTGATCTCGTGGAGACGTTAAAAAAGGCGGCCTACACAACCGTCAAGGTCGTCAAGAAAGAAGCGCAGCGTTCGCCCGCGCCGCCCTTCATGACCGCGACGCTGCAGCAGGAATCGTCGCGCCGCCTGGGCTATTCCGCGGTGAAAACCATGGTCGTGGCGCAGCAGCTTTACGAAGGCGTTGATTTAGGCGACGCCGGCGCCGTGGGGTTGATTACGTATATGCGCACGGACTCGCTCAATATCGCGCAGTCGGCGCAGGCGGAAGCGCGGGATTTTATCGCGACCCGCTACGGAAAAGAATTTTTGCCGAATGAGCCGCGCGTGTACCGCACCAAATCCAAAAATGCGCAGGAAGCCCATGAAGCCATTCGCCCAACCTCCGTCACGCGCACGCCGGAATCGCTCAAAGACGTCTTAAGCAATGAGCAAATGCGGCTCTATGACGTCATCTGGCGGCGTTTCATGGCCAGCCAGATGGCCAATGCGGTGTTTGATACCGTCGGCGTGGATATCGAAGCCAAAGCGCCTTCCGTCACCGAAACCTTTTTATTCCATTCCAGCGGCCGCACCGTCAAATTCCCCGGTTTCCTGAAAGTCTATACCGAGCTTGATGAGAAGGAAGCACAAGAGAAGAATGACAGCCAGAAGCTACCGGCGCTGGCGGAAGGCGATGTGCTGAAACTTGATGAAGTCCATTCCGAAAGTCATCAGACCGAACCGCCGCCACGTTACAACGAAGCCAGCCTGATCAAAATGCTGGAAAAGCACGGCATCGGAAGGCCGTCGACGTATGCGCCGATTCTTCAAACCATTATTGGTCGCGGTTACGTTCGCCAGGAAGAGCGCCGTTTATATCCGGCGGATTTGGGTATGTACGTGACCGATTTGCTCAAAGAACATTTCCGTGAAATTGTGGATTTGGATTTCACCGCCAAGCTCGAAGACAAGCTGGATGAAGTTGCGCAAGGCAGCCATCCCTGGGTGGATGTCGTGCAGGAATTCTATACGCCCTTCATGGCGGCGATGGCTTTGGCGAAAGACGGCATCAAGACCCAAAAATTTGAGCCCAAAGAATCCGGCGAGATGTGTGTGAAGTGCGGCGCGCCCATGATGATTCGCGAGAGCCGGTTTGGGCGTTATATGAGCTGCAAAACTTATCCGACGTGTAAAAATAAAATTTCTTTGAACCCGGATGGATCAAAGGTTGTCCCTGAAGTAACGGATAAAATCTGCGAAAAGTGCGGCAAGCCGCTCGTGAAAAAAATGGGCCGCCGCGGACCTTTTCTGGCCTGTTCGGGGTATCCCGACTGCAAAACCACGTATTCCATCGACAAAGAAGGCAAGCTGATCATGAAGCCGCCGCCGGTAGAGACGGACCAGAAATGTGAAAAGTGCGGCAAGATGATGCTCCTGCGGCAGGGCAAGCGCGGGGCGTTCATGACCTGCTCCGGTTTTCCCAAGTGCCGCAATCTCAAACGCGTCCCCGCCGCTAAAGCCGCATAACGACGAACGCCGGGCGCACCCGCCGTATAATAGTGTATGCCTCAATCAACGCTTGCTCCGTGGGCCAAATCATTCGTCACGCTTCACCTGCGCGCCGAGCGCAATGCCTCCGCGCATACGGTGCGCGCGTACACGCATGACCTCGACGGTTATCTCGCGTTTGTCCAAAAAGAATATCCGGGTCTGACCCTCAGCCGTCCGCATCGGCTCGTCGTGCGCGAGTATCTGGTTCACTTGCACGCGCAGACGCTCGGGCGCAACAGCATCCTGCGCGCGATCGCGGTGCTGCGCGCGTTCTATAAATATCTCGTGCGCGAGGAGATCGTACTGCAGTCACCATTCACGGGTCTGCGCATGCCCAAGCGGGAAAAAAAGCTGCCGCGCTTTTTGTCGGAAGAAGAAATGCTGTCCGTGCTCGCGTTGCCGGGCGCTAAGAACTTGCGTGACTCCGCGCTGCTGGAACTCCTGTATTCATCAGGCCTGCGCATTCAGGAGCTCTGTGATCTGAACGTAGGCGATGTGGACCTCTGGTCCGGACTGATCCGCGTGTTTGGAAAAGGTGGACGCGAGCGCCTGTCGCCCGTGGGCAAGACGGCATTAAGCCAGGTCCGGGCCTATATGGAAACCCGTTCGGCGGCGCAGCAGAAGCGGGGGCCGCTTTTTTTGAACCCGCGCGGCGGCCGGCTATCGACCACCTCCGGACGCGCGATTGTGCATCGCTGGGCCACGCAGGCCGGCCTGGCGCTCAACATTACGCCCCATGCCTTCCGCCATAGCTTTGCCACGCATTTGCTCAACCGGGGCTGCGATCTGAAGGCCGTTCAAGAGCTTCTGGGGCACAAGAGTTTGGCCACCACCCAACTCTATACGCACGTCAATGCCGAGCGCCTCCAGAAGGTCTATCAAAAGGCCCATCCGAGGGCTTAGTCACAGTTGTCACAGAATGCGAAAAAGCATTGACAATTCAACCATCTGCCGCTAGACTTGCCTCGACGAAACACCGTCGCTAATTTGAGGAGAAACACCGTTTATGAAGACACGCATTGTTCTTATTGAAGATGATCCGGCGCTGCGCAAACTGCTGAAAGACGCGCTTCCCGAAAGCATTTTCGTCATTGATATCGCCGAGACGGGACGCGAAGGGCTGGATCTGGTCGGCAAACGCAAGCCGGACCTGATTTTGCTTGACTGGAACCTTCCGGATTTGAATGGCTTTGAAGTGTGCAAATACATCAAACAGAACAAAGATCTCGCCCATATTCCGATCATCATGGTCACCGCCTATTCCGAACTCACGCGCAAAGTATCCGCGCTGGATGTGGGCGCCGACGACTACATCACCAAACCCTTTGAAATTGAAGAGCTGATCGCGCGCGTCAAGGCGGTTTTGCGACGGCGCTCGGGCGGCGCTCCGGAGGAAGTGATCGTTAAGGCCAATGTGACCCTGAACCTGACCACCTACTCCGTGGACGTGGACAAACGTCCATTGGTTTTAACGGCGAAAGAATTTGACCTGCTGTATGTGCTGATGAAAAATGCCGGGCGTATATTGACGCGCGAGTTCCTGCTGGAGCGCATCTGGGGCTATGCGGTGGACGTGTCCACGCGCACCGTGGACGTGCACATTCGCCGCCTGCGTAAAAAAATGGGCGTCAAGAATGCGCAGCTGATCCAGACGTTCCGCGGCGTCGGCTATAAGTTCGTCGAAGACAAACGGTGAATGAACGCAAAACCGTCATTCTCGTGGCGGATGATGAAGAAAGCATGGCAATGATGCTGGAAGAAGCCCTCCGCACCTCCGGCTTCGACGTGATCCGGGCTCAGAATGGCCTGGAAGCGTTCCAGAAAGTGCAGGCCCAATCGCCGGATCTCGTTCTCCTGGATGTCCAGATGCCGGTAATGGATGGGTTCACCGCCTGCCAGAAAATTAAATCTGATCTGTTATTGCGCCATATTCCGGTGATGATGTTGACGGCCCAGATCGGCGTCAACAATAAAGTGACGGGGCTTGAGCGTGGCGCCGACGATTATGTCACCAAGCCCTTTGATCTGCAGGAGTTGATCGCGCGGATCCGGACGCTCTTGCGCCGCACGCGGCAGGGACTGGAAGCCAATCCGCTGACGCGCCTGCCGGGCAACATCACGATTGAAAATGAAATTTTAGTCCGCGTCGAAAGCCGGCAGCCGTTTGCCGTTCTGTACCTCGATCTCAACTCGTTCAAGGCCTATAACGATACCTACGGTTTTTTAAAAGGGGATGAGGTCATCCGTCAGACCGCCAAAATTATTTTGAAAGAAGCGGATAAGGACCGCGGCTTCGTCGGGCATATCGGCGGCGATGACTTTATTGTGCTGACGGATCCTGAGACGTGCGAGGCCTTGTGCCAGCGCGTCATTGAGCGTTTTGACGCCATCGTCCCTAGCTTTTATTCCGAAGCCGATCGCGCCCGCGGCTATGTCCAGGCGGAAGACCGGCGGGGAAAAAAAACGCAGTTCCCGCTGCTCTCCATTGCGATTGGCGTCGTGACCAATCAATACAAAACGCTGACCTCGCTCGGCGAAGTCTCGAGCATTGGCACGGAAATGAAGCATTTTGCCAAAGAAAAAAAAGACAAGGGATCCTCGTATGCGGTCGATCGTCGCACGGATAAACGGCCGCTATGAAATACAAAATTTTGATCGTCGAGGATTCCAAGGAAGATGCGGCGCAGTTGGTCAATGCCTGCAGTCAAGGCGGATATCAGAATTCCCTGGCCGACAGCGGGGAGAAAGCGCTGGAGATGGTCTGGAGCTGGAAGCCGGACATGCTGCTCCTGGACCTGGCGCTGCCGGGCATCAACGGCAAGGAAGTCTGCCGGATTCTGCGCGAAGATGAACGCGGCCGCGCGATTCCGGTCATCATGATCTCCGCCGCCAGGGAACGCGCGGATATTCTGGCTGGTTTTGCAGCCGGGACCGATGATTATTTGACGAAACCCATTGAACCGCAGGAATTGGTCGCGCGCATGAATGCCGTGTTGCGGCGTTACCACAAGCTCGGCAATGAAGGCGAAGTGCTGCGCATCGGCAAGGTTATGATGGACATGTCCAAGCACCGGGTGGAAGTGGATGGCGATATCGCCAAGCTCACCGGCAAGGAATTTGGGTTGCTCGAAGTGATGATGAAAAAAGCCGGACGCGTGCTCTCCCGCCAGTTTCTTTTGGAGTACGTCTGGGGCTATGAAGAAGAAGTGCTGACCCGCACCATCGATATGCACATCGCCCGTCTGCGCCAGAAGCTGGGCGGCGAAGGCCGCGAACGTATTCAGACCGTCGAGCGGTTTGGGTACCGGTTTTCGGATGAATAATCTCCCTTAACGTTTCTTAAAGCTTTTCCGTCGATAAAACCCGTAAGACCCACATCAACACACCATAGCGCACAGCGGATGGAACATAGCGCCTAGCGCATATGTTTCCCTTCCCAAGTTACACGTCTTTTACACCCTCATAACACCCGCGTGACACCCCCTGGTTACACTCAAAGTACGGAGGATCTTATTATGGAACGACGCTTATTGATGATTGACGACGACATCGCGCTGGGCAAACTGGTGCAGGAATTTTTAACCGGTGAAGGCTGGAGCTGTTACTGGGTGGACAATGGCGAAGAAGGCTATCAGGAAGCGCTCGCGCTGAAACCGGATGTCATTCTGCTGGATTTAAATTTACCGGGCGTGGGCGGGATGGAACTGTGTCATCGCATGAAGGGTGATCCGCGGCTGTCGCACATTCCGATCGTGATTTTAACCGGCGCCTACAAAGAAGTGCGCGACCGGGTTCGCGGCCTCGAACGCGGCGCGGACGATTATATTCTCAAGCCGTTTGATCTGGACATTTTACTGGCGCGTCTAAATTCGATCTCCCGCGTCAAAGGCAAAGTCGCTTAACCTCTGGGGTCAGATCCGATTTTTAAGCACATGCTTAGAAATCGGATCTGACCCCGGCCGTAAGCATGGTTTTCGTAAGGAAATAAGAAACCCTGGGCTTGGTGGCCCAGGGTTTCTTGCATAAGATTGATTTTATTTTTAAGGGACAGACGTGGCTTGAACGCCTTGTTTGTTTGAAGCGGCGGCCACGGCGACGCCATTGGTTTGACTCGCGGCCGCGAGGTTGGGCGTACTCAGGAGCAGCGCGCGCTGCGTGTTTACGGCGGTCACGGCCTGCGGGTTCACCTTGCCGTCGGGCCCGAAGAACGGAATGTAAGCGCCATTCAGAGAGCTGTCCGTAGGTTTAGTGAAGGCCATGTTATTGGCCAGGTTATAGGTCTGGATGTTATCCTCTGCCACGCCATTCTGGATGCCGGCCTGGGACACAATCATCACTTCATCGCCACCGCCCGATCCCGCGCCTTTAAGTACAATCGGAACGCCGTACGGCACGCCACCGGCATATCCGGATCCATCGGCATTCGTCAGATTATTCGCCAACAATGAAGTCAGCGTTGAGGTCGGAATCATCATGCCCGCGGCATTCAGACTGGTCATGGCGTTATCAATGTTGTATCCCATCATCATGAACGCGGACGCCGAGGCGAGGGTGAGCACCTGACCACTGGTCCACACGGTAAGATTATTGAAATTTGCAATTTGTTGCTCTGCGGCATTGGGCTTTCTTCCGAGAAAATACGCTAAGAGAACAATGACCGCAAGAGCCACAGCGACATATGGCATAAAGGCGGCCCATGTCATATTGATGAAAAGCGTCATGCCGAGGGAATAAACCGCTACCGCCGCGCCTCCGGCAGCCATCGCAAGCTGCATGCCAGTCTGCGCGTTTAAGCCGTTAGCGAAAACATTTTTGAGCGAAGAAAATAAACCATAGGCGGCAAGAACTCCGCCGACGCCCTGAAAAATGGGACTGTTTAGAACAGTATTCGCAACGCCGCCGAATCCGCTCGTGGAGTTTTTGGTGAATTGGCCGATCGCTTGACCCGCCGCTGTTACCATCCCTGCTTTGGATGCTATTTGGTCTAGAGTGGACTGCGCGACAGGTGCAGCAGGCGTATTTGCCGCCGCTGTGGCTGCTGCCGCATTCGCCGTGGCAGCTGCGGCCGCTGAAGTGGGGTCAAATTGGAGGCCGGTAATTCCCTGTGCTGCGCCGGCATTGAACACGGCTTGCTCCGCGGCGGTTTGCGCCGCGGTGTTTATGATGGCCTGCGCCGTAGGATCGGAAATGGTTGTTCCCATAATGGTCTCTCTTAGAGTGTCAGATCCCTGTTACCGTCGTGTTACGAAAAACGCTGTTTACGGATTCACTGTAACGCCGGATTTGTCCATGGCTCCCGCGACGGCCACCGCGCCGCTCTGGCCGGCGGCGGAAAGCGCGGGAGTCGCCCCCAGAACACCGGTCTGACTGTTTGTGGCCGTCACTGCCTGCGGATTGACCTGGCCATTCACAAAGAAAGGAATATAAGCACCGACCTGTTCGGCAGATCCAGTCGCTGTGGTCGTAGGTTTGCTGAAGGTCATGTTGTTGCTCAACGCATAGACTTGCAGCGCATCGGTTGCCTGGCCATTTTGAATGCCGGCCTGGTTGATCAACATGACCTCATCCCCGCCGCCCGGAGCCTGGCCTTTCAGCACGATGGGCGTATTATAAGGAATGCCGCCGCTGTAAGCGGACCCATCGGCATTGCTGAGACCGCTGGCCAGCGCTGATTTTAGCGTGGATACGGGAATCGTCATTCCCAGACCATTCAGAGACGTCGAAGGCGTATTGATGTTATACCCCAGAGTCAGAAATGCCGCGGCTGAAGCCATGGTGAGCACGGTCCCCGGAGAATATACCGTCAGGCTGTCGAAATCCGCGACTTGCTGCTCCGCCGCATTGGGTTTTTTCGTCAATAGAGCGATGGCCACGATGACGGCGGCAACAATCATTGCGCTCATGAGTTGGTGATTCATGATCCAGTTATAGGCTTGACTCAACCCTGGAATTTTGTCGAAGAAACTCCCGAATGACCCGGGCATTACATTAGTCATGATAGAGCCATTGGCGAAGAATTGAGAATCGCTCAGACTGCTCGATAAAGCGCCGCCAATCATTTTCATACCCGCATACAGTCCGGCAAAAGAAGTTAGCGCTCCAAGAATGCTGCCGCTTCTAACGCTTTCAAATAAACCATACCCAGAACCGGCGTCGGTTGCCACCCCACCTAATCCTTCCAACATCCCTGCGTGGGCGGGGGGAGTAGTCGGGTTTTGGACTACATAAGGTTTAGATGGGATTTGATTTGGATTTAAGATTGGAGAGATGGCAGGCGATACCACTTGGGGTCCAAAAACGTCATTTAAAGGCGTTAAATCATCTCCCTGTAGCGGGCTCAATCCTGAACCAAATATCTTGGAGAAATCTCCTGGGGGAAGGGTACTTTCCAAGGAAGGTTCATCCGAATTAATTCCGTTCGAAGGGAAAGTTAAGGAATTAATACTGGGAGTACTATAAGGATTCCCTTCATAGGGAACTTGATCGATATTCGCACTAATATCCCCGGTAGAATTTCCGGTTTGCACGGTTGAGGGATTTCCCCCTGATATAGTCAAGTTTCCCGTCCTGGGATCAAATTGCATGAAATCATTATTCGTGGGGTTGATGGGATCAACACTAGCGTTATAGGTGCTCGGTGGTTTAGGAGCAAAAGGAGAAATAGGAGCCGATGGCGGAGCGTCTGATGTCACTGCGACGCTCTGATATGGCAAGCTTGCATCTTTAGCTGCGATAGAATCCTGAGTCGTTTGTAAGGGGGAATTAGATGCTAATTTTAGATTTTCTGCTGCTCCCACCGTTGGTTCTGTTTGTGCCTCTTTGAGGTTATATGTGTCTGCGGCATTCTGCGCTGCAGCCTGCGCATTGGTTACATTCGCATATGCGTTTTGTTGATTTTGTATTGCCACTTGAACATTTTGATTATTCATTACAGCACTGTCTGGAATATTGCTTGTGTCTCTGGTGGCTAATTGATTTTGAAGACTTGTGGCATTTGCATTCGTTGTAGTGACGTTCTGTTGCAATGAGCTAATTTGATCGCTTGACCAAACTGGCGGTTGTTTGGCGGCCGCAGCCTGTGCATTTTGTGCTAGCGCGCTACTCAAACTATTTTGTGCTTGAACTGATGCGTTCCCAGCATAGGAGGCTTGTTGAGTAAGGAGATTCATTTTTGCGTCTGAAATTGCCGAAGTAACTTGAGCTTGCAGATTAGGGGCACTCGCTGTGTAGTTATTTAGAACTTGAGTGTAATTGGTGTCAGCTTTTGTAAAGTCGCTATAGGAATTAGTTAAAGAACCCAAATCAGTATTTGCTGTTCCTAACACATTTTGTTGAATCGTTACTGCTTGGGCTTGCTGATTCGCAACAGCTTGCGCCGCGGCGGTTTTCCCCTGTCCTGCTAGACTCTTCACTTGAACAGCGCTGCTAACCGCCCCGGTGACCCCAGAAACAGCAGATTGTATCGTTTGTGCTCCAGTGCCTGTGGCGGCGCCAGCTGTTCCTGTCGTTGTTGCTGTAGGAGCTGCAACTGCTGCGGTCGCGCCTCCTTGAGAAGCCGGTAAGAAGGAAAGTCCCGTACTGGATTGGGAAGCCCACCACGCCTGCTGCTGCGCAAGCGTCATCTGATAATAATTCGAAGGTAAAAAAGTTGGTGTGGTTCCC
>Ga0206844_10225_pt1 | contig 17075 bp, 16 predicted proteins | sample Alteio_BWOrgCont_22_FD_152907 | JGI IMG/M metagenome (GOLD analysis project Ga0206844, IMG submission 152907) | Enriched cells from forest soil in Barre Woods Harvard Forest LTER site, Petersham, Massachusetts, United States -... | ecosystem: Environmental > Terrestrial > Soil > Temperate forest >...
AATCTGAAGCTACCGTACCGGCCACAATCTGTGATATCATATCGTTCCATAGGGAAGTACCTGTAACAGGCAGGATATGTTTGTCCTGCGCCAGGATTATCAAGGGGGTGAGCAACTTGTCATCTACATTGTTATCAATATAGGAATTGTCTTTGACGTATTTTTCGGAGATAAATAGAACGGACATAATGAGGAGTTGTTGAGTTATTGAGTTATTGAGTTATCATCCCGTGTCGGTGTCCCCACCGACCTTTTTATAGCCTTTCAGGCGGTAATGATGCCTGGATTGTTGGCGGCAATACATCACTCACACCTTTGATCTGCAATGGTTTGAGTCCAATATTTTCCCGCACTTCATCCTTGGTCATGGCCGTAGCTATTACGGCATCAGGTACCTGCCAACTGATGGGACTTGATGGCATAATTTTCAATGGTTTGGTATTGATTCCGTTCACTTCCAAAAGGGTATTAAAAACGCGGTTAAGCAATTGTTGTTTGTGATTGATATACGTATTCTGAAACAGTTCTGACGCTTCACGCAGTTCGTCCCTTCCACCAAGTTGCCCGGCAGTTTTTATCCCAAAAAGCATGGGGCTTGTGATCTTATGCCCGGTAAAAATTTCCTGTTGTACGCTGTCATTCAATTGGGTAAACTGCTTGTCCATATCTGGTATCTGAAGCGGCAACAGATCGGGCGCCTTGGTTTTGTCATCAGAAAAATTCAAAACAAACCTGCCCGCATTTCCAGAACCGGTGAACTTGTTTTTCAACATGGTTTCCAATGCCTGCTGTTCTTCTGGTACGGGGACTCCATTATTAAAATTGATCATAAAACTTCCCCAGAAACCATTTTTGATATTGTTCAAATGGAAATTGGCAATTTCATAATCTACTTCGATATAGGGAATGCAACCAATGTAATCCGGAATGGGATACACTTCGAGACGTGGCCGATATTCCTTAAAATAAAGCAATTGTGTTCCTGTTGGTTTGTCAGGATTGAAAGGATTAAATCCCTTGAGACCAGTGCTTTCAAGACTCTGGTGGTATTTAGTCCAGTCATTGGAGAAATAATAAAACGAACCGTCCTGGCTTACCCTGATTTTAGAAAAATCAATATGATAAATCTCAGCAATCTTCCCTGTGCCCTTGGTGTAAATAACCTGTATGGCAAAACCGCCGAAAATTTCCAGGTCAAGCGCTGCCTTTTCCAGGATATCATCCAGGCTCTCGTCCACATTCGCTTCATTCAAAAATGAAGTGGCCGACAATAATTGAGTAGCGTTTAAGCCTGCTTCATTTACAACCCATCCATTCCCTGTGATGTATTCTTTCTTCCCGGTGACAATAGCATTGTGTTTGGCAGAACGGTTGAATAAATTCACAAGGTAATCGGGATAGTTATTGTTTTCCCCGTAATAAATCCAGGGCTTGCCGCGCACTTCCACAAATTCGGGAACAGTATGGTTGCTGAAACGGAGGATCTGCATGTAGTTCTTAGGTTCGTTACTCATTGTTAATTAAAAGATTGAAAAATTAAAAGATTGAAAAATCCCTCCGGAAGTTTATCAAATTCCCTATTCGCCGTAAACGATATTTGTTTTAGGTTCAGAATCATAAGTGTTGTTGGTATCGGAACTTGTAATTAATACTTCGAGTTTCCCGGTTTCCAGAAGTCCGTCTGCAAGGGTGGGATCAAGGTTTGAAGTGGAGGCCTGTTGATAGACAGCATAATGATAATCACCAGGGGAAGGCAGGCTTACTTCGCTAGTGAGTAGGTTGGGAGAAGCAGTTTCTGTAATCAGGAACTCGTTATACCTGTAGGTGAATTCTGATTGGTCTGCCGCGATGCAAGAATAAGCCTGCCTTGTCTGGTCGTTGGTAAACACGAATAGAAATACAGGACTTCCGATACTTACTTCTTCAGTAAGCGTAAGGATGATTGTGTTTGTGGTTCCCCGGGTGATGGTTATCATTATGAAGAAGTTTTGAGTTAGAGAGTTGTTAAGTTATGCGGCGGGACTGAGCAGGGTAGCGAAATCTCCCAAAACTACCTGTGGCATCGGAAGCTCTTCTTTGCCTTTGAATTTCAGTTGGTAGCCGTTGAAATCTGCCATTCCTTTGCCGGTTTGGGTATCGCTGCTTTGCAGTTCCAAACCATTGTTTATGCCACAGTACCAATATTTTCCATTTCGGTCCAGGACAATGAAAGCCAGCCTGTTCTGGGCAAGGGAGCGGATTTCGTTCCGCCAGTTTGCCTGTAGTTTCCGGATAGAAAAATCCAGGTCCTGTTCATAGTAAATGGTGCCATTGGAATCGTTCGTCTGGATTTTTTCTACCAGTGAAGAAGTTTCTTTTTCGAGCTGGTATTTCCAGAACTGTGATCCTGTGAGCATCGTGATCGCGGTAACGGTGCCCGAAGAAACCGAGGAAGAGGTTACATTGGCCAGTTCCGTAACGTAAATTTCCTTTACGCCGCCGACATTATCGCGGCAATCGAGTGTATATCCTTGTGTAAGTGCGCAAGACATAAAATTTGTGATTTGTGAGATTTGAAATTAGAAATTAGAAATTTGGGTTTGCCTGATATTTTTTATAATCCGGGCAGACACTACACCTGCCCGGATTTCAAAAAAGGAACAGCCAAAATTATTTTCCGTACTGAACGATTTCTGCCGGAAAAGCTACCTGGGTACCAGCCTTGAACTCGGCTACAAAGCGGATTTCATCGGCTTCTTTGGCAAAGAAAATCTCAAAACGGTCCTCTTCGTTCATCAAGTCAGTACCGTAGTACATGTTGGAGGTGCGGAGGGCAACGATACGGTTCAAGCCGGTGTTGTTTGAATTGTCATTCGCGGCGTTAAGTCCGTTTACGCCAATTACTTTAATGTTGGTCCCTGGCATGATGATTTCCATATCTGCTGCCGCTGCTACACCATCATAATGGAAAAGGTTCTGGTTTTTGAGGGCAACAGTATAGAGGCGGAAAACATCCAGGCCACAGAAAATCACAAAATCGGTTTTGTTGAGCAACTGGCTTGGAATGTTTTCATACAGGCTGTCGAATTTGGCGATAACATTGGAAGAAGTGATGGCCTCGGTATTGTTTGTACTGTCTGCCGCAATAGCAGAGCCTGATGCGTCAATGATTTTCAAAAGCCCGTCAAAACGTTTGAGGTTGGCATCGGCCAAAGTGGTATCGCCTTGCCATACCGATACTTCAAGCTGCTGGGCTATTTTCCCTGCTTTTTCGTTGGAATAAACTTCTTCAAAAGGAAGGTTTTCGTAGCGGCTGCCGGTAGGCAACTGTAGTTGTAAATAATACGCTTCCAGTGTTTTGGGGCAAAGGGACTCGTTGATTTTAACCTTGCCCACAGTTAGTGTTCTTTGGCTGAACGAAGTGGTTCCTGATGAAAGAAACCCGCAGGTACCGCCCGCCTGAAAAATGGAATCGGTTTCCATAATGTTCACGGTTTCGGCTGATTTTATACCCGTCATTGGGGTCATCAGCTTCATGGTTTTTGCTTCGAACAAACTCTTTGTAATGAGAGGGAAATTGTTCTCGTTGGTATAATTGCTTAATGCTGAAACGTCAAATGCCATAAATTTTAAAAGTTATTGAGTTGGTGAGTTAGAGAGTTATTGAGTGAATGAATGATAGAATGATTGAGTAATTGATCGGAGAATTCGTAATTTCTAATTCGTAATTCGTAATTTTTTAAGGCTTTTCAGGCTGTCTGATAAATGCCTCATTTTTTCTTCCTGTTTGCCACGGATTTCAGAGAAGGCATTTTTGGGTTTGGAAGCTGGTTCGCCCGCGGGAAGTTCGGCCAGGCGACCGATAAGATCCAGAACCTGTTCTTGCGCAAGCGACTGGTTCTTAAAGGATTTCCTGAAAGCGTTGATTTCTTTTTCGATTTCCGCGATTTTGCTTTCCAGTCCGTTTATCGCTTTGAACTGGCTTTCGTCTGGCGCATCGCCACCGTCTTTTGAATCTGCTGCCTGGGTTGCATTTTCGATATTGGAAATGATACCGCCAGTTACGCTGATCACGGTTCCATCAGCCAGTTCCAGTTCGCCGTCCGGGGCAGGCGTGTCGCCATCGGCCCCTGCCACCAGTACAGCAGCTCCGTTTTCCAGGTTACCTACAACCTTAATGGGTGTACCGTCTTTGAGGTTGTAAGATACTGTCGTTGTGGCACTGTCTTTTGCCGAAGACCCGCCGGTTTGACTGCCATCAGTAAACAGCAGTTTTCTGATTTTTTCGATTGCTTCTTTTGCGTTGATTTTGGTCATAATTATTGATTCGTTTTTTAGATACATATATAGTGAGGTGGCTTACTGGCTCCCAAAAACTGAAAAATACTTTGTAAGCTATTGATTGATAATGAAATATTTTTTGATATTTTTAGTCACTTTTTGGTTGAGGGTTGGGTTTTTCATTTGTTTTTGTTGTGCTGGTCTTGTCATGTTGATCGGTCCGTTTTTTAGATACATATATAGCGAGATGGTCTGCTGGCTCCCAAAACCTGAAAAATACTTTGTAAGTAATTGAGGGATAATGAAATATTTTTTGAGGTTTGTGGACGGGTTTTTTAGGCACATTGCAAGAATTGCCACAAAGAGATTTTCGGCTATTTTACTATCTTTGTACAATGACACCAAAGGATAAAATAGGATATAAAACCGAATTCAAGAAAAGCCTTGATGCTTTTGCATCTAAACTAAAAGATTACGTTTCTTCAGATGATGGGGGCTGGACAATAAAAGGTTTTATTGATGTTTATAAAAACATCTTTACCATTTCTTCCGATACCAAAATTGTTTCCAAGATCCTTGAAATCCACATCTTCCCACAAATCTTACAGTTTGCTGAAAATGCTGGCTATCACATTATTCTTGCAGAAAAGCAGAACTGGTATCCTGACCTTACTTTCGTACAAAAGGATAATGAGGATGTCAAATTTGCCCTTGATCTCAAAACAACTTTTCGTAGAAACAATAAGACTGCTGGTTTCACCTTAGGTAGTCATGGTGGTTATTTTAAGGAAAGGGAAAAGGATAAGAACATCCAGTTTCCCTATTCTAAGTATCTGGCCCATTATTGCCTCGGTATTATTTATACCCGAACTGATTTGGCAGACCATTTTCCGGAAACAGATATATACCAGGTGAGTGAAATTCAGGAAGAATATGAAACGCCTATTAAGAAAGTCGGGCAACGCGAAGTAACAACCGTGAAGAGTTTAAAATCAATAACTTCAGTCATCAAGGATTTTGACTTTTTCGCGGCGGAGAAATGGAAAATTGCCAGCGATGGACAAGGTTCAGGAAATACGGCAAATATTGGCTCAATCATTGACATTGACGATTTGAGGAATGAAAATGGTATTTTCAGCAAATTGGGAGAAGAATGGTTTGACGAATATTGGATCAATTATGGTTATGCCACTATGGTAAAAGATGGCAAACCTGTGAAAATAACGAGGCTCAGGGATTTTTTAGAATTCAAAGGCAGGCAAGACCTTTGGGAGCAAATTGTGAAAAGAACTGTTAAGTAGAACATGATAAATAATTGCACACACCGCTTAACCTTTCTCCTTGAGGAGAAAATGAATGAGGCCGAAAAAGAAGCAATGTGTAATTATTTATCCAACAATTAGATAACAAAATGAAAGTAATTGTACCGCCTATAAAAAGCCAGGGTATTAAAACCAAACTTGTTCCGTGGATTATGGAGCTTGCCCCTCTGGTGAAAGGCAAGTGGATAGAGCCTTTCCTTGGTACGGGTGTGGTAGCTTTCAATTCAGGCTATAAGCAAGCGATATTAAACGATGCAAATCCGCACATTATAAATTATTATAAACAAGTTCAGGATAAAACGATTACACCCGCGCTTATGAAACTGTACCTTGATACAGAGGGGGATATACTAAGCAAAGCAGAAGAAAATGGATATGTACATTACAGGGCTGTGAGGGCACGGTTCAATACTGATTTTTCACCTTATGATTTTATCTTTCTATCAAGGGCAGGCTTTAATGGTATGATGCGTTTTGGAAAAAAGGGCAATTGGAACATCCCCTTTTGCAAAAAGCCAGACCGTTTTGCCCAGGCTTATGTCACAAAGATATGCAACCAGGTTTCAGCCGTTTCGCAGATCATAAAACCAGAACCGGATTGGGTTTTTCATAACAAGTCATTTGCGGAGATTATCCCAATGGCCACAGCCAATGATATTATCTACTGCGACCCGCCTTATTATGGCCGCTATGTGGATTATTATAATGGCTGGTCTATAGAAGATGAAGAACTGTTGTTCAATTTGTTACGAGAAACAAAAGCGAAGTTTATCCTATCCACCTGGCACCATAACGATTGGCGCGAAAACGACATGATCCAAAAATTCTGGAACAAATTTAATATTGTTACCAAAGACCATTTCTACCATTCCGGCGGCAACATTGAAAACCGAAAGACCGTAGTAGAAGCATTGGTCTGTAATTTTGATCTTGACCATATTACGTTGCATAATCATGAGAAAAATGCTACGGCGAAAGAGAAGCAGTTGGAATTGGTATATTGAGGAGAGGGTAGCCGGAGGCTACAGGCTTAAAGATTCTTAGCCAAGAGGCTACGAATAGCGGAGAGCGAGCCGGATCACACAAAGTTGGAGATCGAATAACATGGACGTATCAAAAATCCCTGTCCCTGCTTGTGCAGACAAGTGCTACAGGCAGGCTGATATTCAAATCGCCAGATTGCAAATCCGGCAGAGCGGGGTATCTCCGGCATCTCGGTGATAATTTGTCGAAGGCCGGGGACACTTAGACACTGCAAGATGTGAGCCTGGGCGGGGAATACTAGGGCAACGAAAAAATCTTTATCATGCTCAATCGGTAATCACCCCTCAATTGCTTATAATATTTTGACTTGCTCTTTAGCAATGGATTTCCATTTTGCCATATTTCATAAGAATAACAGAATGTAGCAACGAGTTCGTTCTCCAGTTCATTAGAGAATATTTCATGTTTAATTAAAATCACGCAGTGTGAGTAATCACATTCCTCAGGGATATGTTCTAATTCGCAAGTTAGTTTGTGGCAACCAGTATTATCGCCATTATCCTTTACCCGCTTTAAAGAAAAATCCCTAAGGGATTGGATTACTGCGTATTTATAGGTTTTACCAAAGGGGGGAACCTTAAAAATATCTGATTCCGCTATTAATTGAGACCATTTACAAGACAATGCGGTAATGGTTCCACTTGGGAATTCAATCTCGTTTGGGTTTTCTGTAATACGGTACAATGAATCCTCTGAAGCGAAGTCGGAATCATTATATACTTGGCATCCATTCCAATGCAGATACTCTGGTACACCTTCTGTTTGGCAAGGCATTATTCAATTACAAATTATTAACCAATGTTTCTATCTTTGGGCTTTCATCAAGAGGATAATAAATATTATACGCACTACTTCTGTCGGGCGGGATACTCATAAACTCAATGTCACAATCCCCATCTATAATGATATTATTGAATGTCCCTCGCACATTGCGAAAGATAAGTAGTTCATTTTCTCCTGTTCTCGAAATTTGAATGTCCTTTTTCTCTTGATTAATACATTCCCATATTATTTTCGACCCAATCTTTAAAACTTCATCATTCTCAAAATTAAGGAGATCGTACATAATTGAAAACACAGAAAATACAGTATAAAAATATTTGCAATCATCGCTTTTCCCCGACTCCGCTAAATAGTTCCTATCGTATTGAACCTGGGCATTAGGCTCCTTATAATCGGCTTGAAAGCTGTTGTAAAAAATGCTTTCGCCTCCTTGCAATTCTATTTGCTGCGGCCAGCTCTGTTTCAAAGGATTGAAATATGTGTCGTTCATATATATTATTCCCAATTTTTTAATACAGATTCAGTGAATATACTTTCAAAAAAAGATAACTGGGATTGATGTGCCAAATCAAACCAGCCAGCCATACTTTCCAAATAACCTTTTATTTTATTTTCCACTAATATAGCCTGTCCCTGCCCAGGGAATGTCGGAGTGTTTATAGATGTTATTGAGTAGCCGTTTAAATATGGTAAATTTATTGAGTATTTACACACACAATTTTCAGATAAATACTTCTCTTCCCCAAATGTAATAAACGGATTATTTAATGTCAGGACATCTTTCAAACTTACTCCCATATTTTTATAAGATTCAGGGTTAACCCGATCTTGGTATGTTAGAGAATATAGCCTAATGTCACTCTTTAAATCTACACTCCTTTCCGATGCAATTGAATTCATCTTTTCACATACATCGCTGAATTTTTCAAACACGCTCGAATACCCTGGATAGCGACTTACACTTGGCATATCATCTCTTCGATTCCAGTAGAAAATCATTGCATTCTGTAAAAGGTAAACCTTATATATAAAATCTTTAGAGTTTAACCAATGAGCAATAATGCCAGAGTTAAATTGATCAAGAACCTGACTTATGTTCCCATTCTGTAACTCTTCAAAAGGAAGAGTGGGGGTAGTTTGAACAATTGGATATTCTTCACCCAGTTGCAGAATTAAGTCGAAAAGGATATTGTTTCTCAACAGGGCATTAGATTTAAAAAAAATCCCAAATGAGATATCTGAAATCGGCGCTTTGCTATATTTAACAGCCATTTGAGTTGCTACTTAGTATATTTTGTTACAAATATAAGACCAAATTGAATAGTCCACAGCAATTTGATATGGAATAGAGTTCATTGGTTGCCTCGTTTCCAATGAGAAAAGGGTTCCTTATAGGCTAAATTCAAGTTTTCTCCCTACCCCACCCCTTCTATCACCCTCATAATCTCCCTCACCGTCATTTCTTCTTTAGAAACTTCTTTCTGGTAACTGAAAAACCCTTCCACAGAAAATCCTTTGAACTCCCCGGTTTTGATGAAATGGTTCCAGACATCTGCATTGTCAATTTTAAAGCTGCCAAACCAGGAACCATCAGGCAGGGCTTCAAAGCCTTTGGGAGTTGGAATACCTTTGGTGGAATCAATAATAAAGCTCTCGAACATGTAAATCCCATCCGGCCTGGCTTCGGGTAAGTGCATGAGGTTAATATTGGATGTCAGGCCCTTTTGGAAGAAGCGCAGGATGATCTGTTTGATGGTTTGGGCATCGAAGTACACCAGGTGCTCCCCGTGCGTAGGATCGTCCCGGAAAATACACATGTCGGCCACCATAAGCGGCCCACTGACGATCTGTTGTTCGGGGTTCGTAGCCAGGAACCGGATTTTGGTTGGTTTGTGAGATTTGAATGCCATGAACTGACGCTGAATGGCCGGATCGTCCACCAGGGCGATATAGTCCACGCCGCTCTCAGGATCGTCATTTAAGGCAAGACGGTAAATGGGTAAGTTTGGGGTCATAATAAATGGGTTTATATTTTTAAATTTATTTCTCGCAAAGGCGCAAAGACGCTAAGACTTTCTTCTGCTTGTTTTTTTTGCGCCTTTGCGTCTTTGCGAGAGGGTCAATATCTACATCTTCGCTATATACCAACTAACCACTGCCGTATCGCCCGGCGAGGTGGAATTGATGGTAAAATAATCGGGTTCGCCAACCACGCTTAATGTCCCGGTCAAAAGCCCTACGCCCGTGTAGCTAATGAGGATAACGCTTGCCGATGAAATGCCTGTCAAACTAACCGTGACTGTACCACCAACCAATGTTGCCTGTCCGCTCATATCAGACGCTTTTACATATTTCTCGCCATCAATATAAGTGGCATTGTCAACGGTTATCGTTTGCCCGCTGGTATTTATCAGTGTGACATTATTGGCGTTCACAATATTGGTATTGCCGCCAAGTATCTGCACGTTTTTACCCGTTACCGTATTGTCATCCCCGGTAATTACGAGACCTCCTTTTTTGGTAGAATTATTATTGCCAATAACCACACCAGATGGAACTCCTATACTTAAATAGCTGAGAATCGGAACCCGTTGGTTGCTGAATACGCCCTTGCCGCCATTCGGGTTATGGGTAGATGGCACAAATTGCCGGCCCGTTTTTACTTTCAAAAAGCGGCATTTCGTTAGTCCGGCATTTATCAGATCATAATCGGTCACCTCCACCAACCTGTAATATTGCCCTGCGATATAAACTTCATTTCTGAAATCAAGCGACTGAATATCTGCCGGGTTCAGGTTCAGGTACATATCCACGACTTTACTGTCCTTGTCGGTTATTTCGTCATACTGGCTGCTGTAGTAGGCATTAAAGAGATTGTTATCTGTAATGGATTGTCCTTTAGCCTGGTAATACAGTTCGGCAGGAAGCCCGAAATTTATATCCAATGTGGGATTTATCGGATCATCAAAATGCCCGGCATACGGATATTGGGTTTCTGTTGTGTCCACTGCAGAGCCAGTTGCAAGACTTCGATAGGTCCAGCTTCCTGACTTTAGTCCACCATAATATAAAATCCTGATCACCGATCCTTTCGGACTTGTTTTATCTGTAGATATAGATGGGTTGGTGTCAATAAACCGAATGGAAGATATAATCATACTATTGGCCTGATACTGGCTCAAAACCGTCGGCGCAAATACTACATCAATATCCTGCGTATCTGTCAGAAAATCATTGTCCACAGGCAACCAATACTCCCCATAAATTTCGTTATGGTCTTTTTGGACATATTTTTTGGTGTATTTGTCATTCCAATAATCCTGGTCACTGCGATAAGTAAAAAGATAATTCTGAGAAGTCAATTCTCCCATGAGTAAAATATTCACAGGCTGGCCCCTGTCCCATTTATTTGTCCAATCCTGCAATGTGCCGCTTCCGTAAAAAGTGTTCCTTGGCTCAATGTTCAGCCTGTTAGGTATATCCGTATCCTCATCAATATACAGGTTGAACATATTCGTAATGGCGCTGAAAAAATCACTGATACGTATGTTTTGCGGGATGACATCCGACATCACAACGCCATCCCCTTCGGCTATGTTTTCGTTGACAACAGCATTGTAAACATAGCAATCGGGAATGGCTTGAACCGTCACACCAAAAGTTGCAAATGATGTGTCTCCTCTCAGACGGACCTGGAAACTAACAACGTCACCGGCAAGAAGATAGATGTTTTCAAATACTGAAGTAATGGCTACATTAAAAGGAGCAGTAGAACCACTAAAATGCACAAAAGAACCGATATTTTCCTGTGTAGTAGGGTCAGTAGGCAGTGGCGTACCGCTGCGCGTAATAACCATCTCAATATAGCTTGGATAATCTGCGGAAAAAGTAAGGCCTGTAAAATTATAAAAGGTCACGGTCAGGTTCGTAAGGAGTGTCACATTATAATGGCCTGGTTTTGCAACCGTCCATTCGTGAGTGCCGATATTAAACTGGGCTGAAGGATCCATATCCGGGCCGGAAGTATTATCATTATAAGGTATTGTAAAATAGGTATCTGTAGCAGTTGTTTTAATGCTTGCACTACCTGAAAGCATCCCCACTTCAAACAACCTGCTGGCCACTTCATCTTCGCTGTATTTAAAGCTGCCGGCATTGAAAGGGATAATGAGTTTATTAAAAAAGTCGCTGTTGAAAAAAGTGCTGCTGTATGTAAAGCCAGCCAGCGCAAATATCTGATCAATCAATACCTTGACATATACAGCAGGATAAAGCTGATTTACCTGCCAGATGGTTTGCCCGCTGGCATCAGTTTCTCCATAGTCTATCATGGGATATACATAGCCATGATCGGAATCAAGTGTCCAGGAAGCAGACTGGTTTGCCTGGGTATAATTATGGTTAAATGCACTCAGGTCCAGATCATTGAGGTTCTTTTCCCCAAATGCCGTATAGATATTCGTGACCCTCCCAAGTACTGCACACTCGTATGTTATGGTATCAAAAGTGCGGTCTATCTGGAGCAGTTGAAATGTGCCGGTCAATACCTCAACTTTGTCCTGGTAAATAATACAGTCAGCACTGATGTTCGGATTAAAAGTCCCATCTGTATCAATTTCAAAAATATGATTGAAAACGATATTATTCTGTTTTGTCCCTGGCAAATCAAGGGTTTTAGACCGGGTACCGCCCCTTTGATCGGGTTGTGAAATATCAAAAATAGAATAGGTTACAGGCAGGTTTATATCCGGCGAAATTTCCAGAAGTTTATAATCAGTATTATAATAGCAATTGTTTTGCCCATAATCTGAGGCAGCGCTTATTGTTATGCTTGTGGGGGAAGCCACAGCCGTAATACCATAAGTTTTATACCCGTCTTCGGTTCTTATTTTCAATTGCTTGCCAACATCCGAAGAACTAAAATCCGAATCATTTCCGGTAACGGTAGTGCTTCCTAAAGTGATATTGATGGTTCCTTGCCTGGTTGGGGCTATGTATATTTCTGTATTGTACATTGAGGAAGTTGATAAGTTGATAAGTTGTTAAGTTGTTGAATTACTGAATTGATAATTTAGTGAGTTAATAATTTAGGATTGCCATCCGCGGGACGCAATTCGTAATTCATAATTCGTAATTCATAATTAATGAAGGCTTTGGCTCTTGAGCGTTGCGGCACGTTGCTGCGCCTGGGTAATATCAGTTTCTACTACGTATGCCTTTATCATCCCCGTCTGGCTTGTGTTTCCATTAGTGGTTCTGTCTATGGTTGTGGTACCGGCAGTATTTTGTTGTGGTGTGAGTTGGGGTGCACTGGTATTGATGCCCGATGATGCAGAACTCAGGCTGGGAGATGAGCCGGAACTGCCTCCTGAGTCGCTCCCACCTGCCAATATATCCTTAGCCTTTGAAATATTGGCCAGGATTTCAATGATTCCGGTCGCAAATTGTATGGCTCCGGCCACACCCGATGTTGCCGCGTTCGCAGGGTTTTCGTTGGATGCCGCGACAAGGGATGAGATGGCTTTAGCGGTATCTATACCAATCTTTATCAGTGCGGTAGCCTTCTGTGCATCCGTATTTTTCTTGCCATTTTCTACCATGGAATCGGCTAACTGCATCAAGGCGTTGGCGCCGCTTTCGGCTGTTGAAAATTCAGAGTCAATGATCTTCTTTTTTTCAGCGGCTGCTTTTTGAGAATTTTGGATATCAAGGTTCTGATATTTGGTTTTCGTATCAGAAATCGTTTTCTCAAAACTTTCATTTTCCTGTATTTCCTGGGTATGGATTTTTTGAATGTTTGCCAGTTGCTGAGTTCCGGCAGTAGAGGCTGCAACTGTAGCATTTTCTACTATTTTACTCAGGTCGCTGTTGTTCTGGGCAGCAAGTTCTGCCGCAGTTCCGATGCCTTTAAAAGCCTGAGCTGCTGTGTCACCAAATTTTTGAAACTGAGGTGATAAGGAAGATGTAGATGAACTAACCTGATCCAATAAAGTCTTTGCATTGTCGAGATTTGCAAAGGCATTGGCAAATTCCTGGCTGCCCTTTGTGGCGCTGTCTACCTGCTGCTGTAGTTCATCTATTTTCTGTTTCACCTGGTCTATGGCATCAGGCGCATTGGTATCTATATTGAGTTGTAAGGCTATGGTTTGATCGGGCATGGGAGGGAATTATTTGGGAATTTGAAAATTTGGGAATTTGGGAATGAAGCTCGAATAATCATTTCAATGCCAACAGGTTATTGTTCATTGATAATTGATAATTGAACACTCGCTACTGATGACTGTTGACTGATGACTGTTGACTGCTAACTGATTATTGTCTTTGCCTGTAGCGGTCGTACGCATAAGAAAAGTCAAGCTGAATGTTGATGACTTTGTCGTTTGCTTTTTTCTGGATTTCAAAGCTGTTGGTATCAATATTAATGGCTAAAAGGCTTCTGTCAGAGCGTTCCAGATATACCGCCGGGCTTGTAAACAATTCGTCCAGCCACCCGGCCTGTGCATCAGTGATCCAGTCGCTGTTAACAGTAATGGTATCCTGGATGAGGGTATCATACTGGCTGTATCCCCGCTCATCTGATACATAACTCCAGGCACCTCCACTTTCTGTCCCGGTGTACTTCTTGTAATTGCTACGGGTAACATTTATTTTTGACCGGCTCAGATACCTGAAATCAAAACTATCAAAACCACCCATTTTATTCAGGAAATGCAAACGGTACCAGGTGTATTTGGTAATTTCAGTATTGATTTTATAGGTGAATATCTCACTGATTACGTTGCTGCTACTATCCTCGAGATGAAGGGTATAACTATCGATAGTTCCATCGAGGGTTGTACTAAATGCAGTCCCTGCATTTGCCGGGCCGGCAGGAACCCTGAGAAATCTATTACCATCATTTGACATGTCGGTATCAGGGTTTGACAAACTATAGGAGGACAATAAAGTGCCGCTGCTATTATAAGTTTTCAAAACCAGTTTTGATACGATATTGGTATCGGTCATAAAATACAACCAGGAATTGGTACCCGGCCTTACGCTTTGAGAAAGAGGCGCATTGGTTAGAAATTTCTTTTGGGTGGATACAGCTATCAGCCAATCTGTTTGGTTGTACCCGATAAAATCAGGAAAGTCAAATACGGCGTTCACAATGTACCTCTTTGTATCTGTCACTAATGAAAGATATTGCGTTGGCCCGGACGGGTCTGAACCGTATTCTTCACCGAATTTGACCACATAGCCATAATAGCTTTTGCCATTGGAAGCAAAGCCGATTGTGGAAGCATCAATATCAAAACTAACGTAGTTTTCCAATATCCTATGCAGGTCAAATAATCCGTACCCATCTGGTTGCGGAATACGTTTGATACGGGCGAGACGGGTAGCGCCATCGGCTGCATATATGTCGCAGATATATTTGTAGTTAGGCTGGCTTTCATTGGTGCTTTCTACAACATAAACCAGTTCATTATAAGCAGGGCTGAATTTCTGAGGGGTTTGGGTGATGGTCATGGGGGAAGTTATTGAGTTGGAGAGTTATTGAGTTGTTAAGTTGTTGAGTTATTAAGTTATTGAATGAGTGAATGAGCCTAATTCATAATTCGTAATTCATAATTATTAATACATCCTTTTTGAAAGCGTCACTGAGGTTATCATTCAGTTCCTGAAAAGCGTCGGCACTAATCGTATTGCTGTAAAAATTGGTTGCAGGAATACCATCCCTTGCGATTTTTCTGCCGATGAGAAAACCCAGGCTTTTGATCTGGTTTTGCTGGGATATTATTGTGGGAGTTTTTGATTTGTTTCTAATGCTTTTTAAACCCGTCTTTTGAATGATACTGATTTGTTTATTTTTGATCCAGTTCGCAATCACATCAGGCGGCGGAAATTTGCCCGGTGCACGACCGGCATCAATATATTTATAATAATCAGCCAATTGCAGTTCAAACACAATCGGGAAACCTGCATAGTTTATTGTAAAGCCAATGCTTTGTCCGAGTATTCCACTCGTATCTTTTCCGGGTGGCAATGCGGCCTTCAAAGCATCAACAATTTTCTGGCCCCATGCCTGTAAGGTGTTCTGTATATTTTCCATTTGTTTGTATTTACTGAATCCTGATTCCTGACTCCTGATGTCTATTCTTCGCTTTCAAAAACGCTACCCTGTTCATAAACTCAATGATATTCAAATCCGTGAAATACTCCCAGAGACTCCCGTTTCCATTGCTCAGTGTATCAAGGACTATGAGCCAGCCGTAGCGCTCATGATATCCTTCATCCCGTGCCTGATCAATTCCATCTTCTGTGTCGTCTCTGTCTTCAAATAGGTTTGCATAGCTATAGTTAAATGCTCCGAGAGATTGCAAAAAAAAACAAGGATGGGATAAGCAATCGAAAGAGGCATATTCTCATAGAAAAATGCGGCCCTTGTCAAATGATCCTTCCCATGATACCTGGTTTTAAAGAAGCCAAATTTTAAGGGTGAAGCTATCACAGCTAATATGTTATGAATATTCTGATTGGTAGCTTCCGTATCTTTTAGAAACGTCATCAGGTCTATGTACTGTCCGCCGGTGAGTTCTGTGGCATTCAATTTTATTTCAAATCTTTTCCCCTTGATAAAGAACCTGAAATTCTTTGCAGATTGCAATGGTTCTATTGAATCCAGGTTGTTCAGGAATCCAATTTTGCGCATGAATTCATGTCGGATATTGAACGGGAGTGCCAGGATTTCGTTCCGTGGTTTGCTGGAAAGCAAAGACAATATTTCAATATCTTTATCATTCGTATTCAGGTCATTATCTTTGATAATCCTGTTAAGTTCGCAATAGGTTTTGAGGGAAATCTCTTTCCAGGAGGTTGGGAGGGTTAGCATAAGAAGAGTACTATCTTTAATTAGATTAAAAAAGCATATTATTTTTAGGATCATGGTATAATACCATGTCAATTAATATTAATAACGAAATTAACTCTCGCTATTTTTAATTTATTCCCTGAGGGGCGGGCGTTGGCTGTGGTCTTAAAGGTTGGCCAATCCCTACATTGACGGAATACTGTTTAACAAATGAATTTCCGTTATGATTGGCTATTATTTTACAAGCTGGAGTCATGCTTAAGGTATGCATTATGGCATGATATGCAGAAAGAACTTTGTCTTGCAAATCTTGATTATCCTCTAATTTTTCGACTTTCAAGCCAAGAGACTCTGCCTCAATTACGCTTATATGTTTTCCGTGCGTATTAAAGTTCGAATGATTTGAAAGATGTTTGGCAATTTTGGATGCGGTTTGGGTTTCCCCATTAAACATATAATTGGTTAACCAATTCTTGACTAACTCCTCTCCAAATTTAATCTGGTTTTCACATCTGACAAGAAGAGCAGGGCCACACTGCTGCAATGTAGGCATCCAGGACGCTATTTTCTTTGGATCCTCCAATATCTCCTTTTGAGCTCTTCTGAATTGTTCTATGATTGAATGAGCTGGAAAAGCTTGAGGGCCAAACTGTGTTGGTATAATAAACTGAGGATCAATAGGCCCCAATGAAGATTGTTTACCCATAACAATTACATTGGCACTGCAAGCCAACATTGTGCCAGCTGACATCGCAGCTTGGGGGATTATTACTCTTATATTGGAAAATTTCTGGCGCAAATAATTAACAATT
>Ga0206844_10226_pt1 | contig 17032 bp, 15 predicted proteins | sample Alteio_BWOrgCont_22_FD_152907 | JGI IMG/M metagenome (GOLD analysis project Ga0206844, IMG submission 152907) | Enriched cells from forest soil in Barre Woods Harvard Forest LTER site, Petersham, Massachusetts, United States -... | ecosystem: Environmental > Terrestrial > Soil > Temperate forest >...
TTCTCAAGCTATCAGTAATCCTGATACAGTTTTAATGAATAACGGAAAAGTAAATGTGGCGCAAGTGGTAGATACGTTAGGCGGAGATATAACTGTTATTGACCTGCATACTCGTAAACATAAAAAGCTAGAATTAGCTAAAGAAGGGGTATTCTCAATCCGCTTTGGTGCCACTGGTAAAGAAGAAGTTTTCTACATATATGATACCCTGGTGGGTAACGATTTTACAGTAGAAGATGCCCGTAAGTTTATTGCCGGCGAACAGGATGCAGAGCGCGGCTACCATGCTGTGGGGGTATCGGTTGGGGCCTTTGTTGTGGGTTTTGCTTCAGGTGCTGCTATTGGTAGTATTTTTGCTTTTGCTCCTCCATTCTTATATGATGGTATTATGACATACCCGGCAATACATGTTAGGCACAGAACAGTAAGCGACATGAAAATTGCGAATACGGATCCTTATTTATATGGTTATTATTTAACTGCAAGCCGCAAGCGTATGTTACGGTCCTTCTTATGGAGTGGTGTCGGGCTTGTTTCAGGTTTAATTGCTAATCAAATTCTGCTCAATAACCAGTAGTTATGAAAATGCTTCTTCAGGCATTTCGTTTCCTTGTCTTCTCTAATATTTATGTTTCACTATGTGCCATGACCTTTACGGCAAAAACAGCCCTATTGCTTTACGGCAATAATGGAAGTATAAAGGTAAATCTGCTGGTGTTTTTTGCTACCCTTTTCCTGTATTGCTTTCACCGTTTATTCCATCGTGGTAAAATGATTGCAGAAGAGCGCAACGAAGAAAGGCATCACTGGGCCGATGAACATAAGAGAACATTCTATGGGATTACAATTAGTTCATTTATTGCTGCTACAGTACTGATGTTTTATATGCCCATAAGGGTATGGCTCATTCTTATTCCCGTAGGCGTATTAGGGTTAGGGTACAGTTTACCCTTTATACCCACTAAAAGTGGCTGGAAACGGCTGAGAGATCTTTCATGGTTAAAGGCCCTATGGATAGCTATCGCATATGGTTGGCTTACAACATTTATTCCGGTAGTGTATCAAACAGATATAAATAATATGCTTAATCCCGATGTGTTATTGGTATTTGCCCGAAGTTGCCTGTTTGTTTTTGTGTTAGTTATTCCATTTGATATTAGAGATATGCAACATGATACTAAAAACGGAATAAAAAGTTTGCCTGTATTAGTCGGGGTAAATAATGCTATTAAGATTGCCCTCGGGATTTTGGCTGTTTTTTTTCTGCTTGTAATACTTCAATACCATTACTTCAATTTGCAAGAAATAGTTGCGTGTGCCGTATGCGTTTCAGCTCTCGAAGCCTACCTGGTAGTGCCATTAAGCAAGCAAAGCCGGCCTGACCTTTTCTACCCGCTTGCTATAGAAACCAGCATGATATTTCATTGGCTGGTAATATGGGTGGCGGTAATCTATTTGTGAATTCTTACCCCTGGCTATTTGAAATTTAGCGGAAAAAGATATTTTTGTGAAAGAACTCCCAGCCGCTTGAAGAACAGAATTATATACTTGCTCATTCTACTGTGCTTTATTAAAGGCTTCTCAGTACAAGCGCAAATAGTTACCAGTAGGGCCAAGATAGATTCGATGATTGGTGTACTTGAAAACAGCACAGAGGATACCAACAAAGTAAAAGCACTAAATCAACTTGTCCTTCAATTGGTGTATACCGGGGGGTATCAACTGTCCGATTCATTGGCTATAGAAGAATTGAGATTGGCAAGCAGCTTGAATTATAAGCTTGGTATTGCTAATGCCTATAATAATATGGGTGTTATTTGTAATTATCAAAGCGATTATTCTCACTCGCTCGAATATCTTTTGAAGTCGTTAAAACTTTACGAATCCCTGAATAACAGGGATGGTATGGGTATAGCATATAAGTACATAGGTGCAGTTTATAATCACGAAGGTGATACTACCAATGCACTTGATTATTTCCACCGGGCCTTACGTATATTTTATGAAATAAAAGATACCAACTATATCGGCTCGGCGCTTATAAGTATTGGTAATTTATATAAAACAAGCGCCCAGTATAGGCCGGCGCTAAATGCGTTAATGAGCTCATATTATTTTTTTATAAAAATAAACAATCGAGATGGGGTTGCATCGGCCTTAATGTACATTGGGGATGTTTATCAAAACAGGAAGGTGTATGATAGTGCTATGTATTACCTAAACAGGGGTAAACGGATTTTTGAAGGGCTGAAGGATAATGATGGAATATCGCGCTCGTTAAACCTTTTGGCAGGCGTTTACCTTGGGCATAATAAATATACGGATGCATTAAACTGTGCAAACAAAAGCCTTAAACTAAGTATACAAATAGGATCTCTGGAGTGCCGAATGAATGCAGAAAAAACACTCAGTGAGATATATCAACAGAAAAAAGATGGACCAGGAGCACTTGCACATTATAAGCAGTATATAGTGTTACGGGATAGTATATATAGCCAACAAAATACATTAAAAACATTTGGTGCGCAAATGACCTATGCTAATGAAAAGCGCGATGCTGCCCGAAAAGCGGAAGACGACAAAAGAGAAGCCTTACACCAGGAGGAGATAAAACGGAACAAGACAAAGATAGCTGCAGGCACAGGTATTTTGTTGGTGCTTATTGTGTTCTCTATCTTTATTTATGTTGCCAATGTAAGGCGTAAACGAGATAATAAAATTATCGGGCAGAAAAATTACCAGATAACCCAAAGTATAAATTATGCCGAAAGAATACAAAGGGCAATGTTGCCGGATAAAGAAGAGATTGCTAAGGTATTGCCCAATAGCTTTGTTCTGTTTAAGCCTAAAGATGTTGTGAGCGGAGATTTTTATACACTTACCAAAAAGGATGAAAAGGTAATATTAGCGGTTGCCGATTGTACCGGCCATGGAGTGCCGGGTGGTTTTATGAGTATGCTTTGCTCTGAAAAACTAAATGATGCAATTGATCAGACCCAGAATACAGGTGAAATATTGCATCACCTTAACCAGGGTGTTAAAACTTCTTTGCATCAATCAGAAAGCGAAGATTCTACTTATGATGGTATGGATATTGCGCTTTGTGTAATCATTCCTTCAATTAATGGTATGAAGCTTAACTATTCGGGTGCTATAAGGCCATTATGGATAATAAGAGAGGGAGCTAGTTCAGTTGAAGAAATTAAAGCTACACCCAGAACTATTGGTGGTTTTACACCTATTGATCAGGACTATGGAACATACATTATTCAATTACAAAGAGGAGATACGTTTTATATGTTTACGGATGGGTATGTGGATCAATTCGGCGGAGAGAATAGTAAAAAACTTGGGCTGGATAGGTTCAGAAGTTTGCTTCTTTCTATACATATGAAACCTATGCAGGACCAAGAAAAGGAGCTGTTAACTTATATGGAAAACTGGAAGCAAAATACTCCTCAGCTAGATGATATGCTTGTGGTAGGGGTGAGAGTTTAGTTAAATTGAATGAAACTACTTTTTATAATAATATTATCCTTTAGCATTTCACTTAAAGTTAAGGCTCAACAGGAACTTGGGCAAATTATTGTGAATGCAGGAATAGGTTACAGCCCTGAGTTTGATGGCGGATTTGGTTTTGGCGGTACTTTTTATCCCGTAAGTACATATCCCGGTGCCGATTGGAATGCAGACCAATATCCATACCCATCAATGAAATGTTCTTCATATACTTCAAACAAAGGCGCTACGATTGATTTTGGGATAAACAAGCTGTTAAGTATAGGCATTGCTTCAAGTTATCAGAGCGCTATAATAAACTGGAGTTTGAATGATAATCAATACCCCGGCCCCCCTTATTCTTACCCTTACTCAGATAATATAACCAGAGTTAATTTAGCATTGCGGCTTTTGTGGCATCTCCCTATACAAAGTAAGCATTTTGATGTGTATGGTGGAGTCCGTTTTGGTTGTAGCTCTTGGCATGATATTCCATCTTCGAATAATATTCTAACGTACGGTTCTACAAACACCATTACTTTTCTTAGTAGTCCTAATTTGGTTGTGGCTAGTTGCCAAATATTGTGGGGTCTGCGAGTATACCTTAATAAGTATGTTGGTGCTCATATTGAGGCAGGAATTGGCTCTCCTTACCTTGTTGAAGGTGGCCTTACGGTTAGGATAACTACAAAAAAAGATAATCCAACATCAATGCAGAACAAATAGTAAAGAAGTTAGACAGAAGATTACTGATGTTTAAATACGAACTCCCATTACGCAAATATCATCTACCTGGTCTAACGATCCTTTCCAATCATCGAACCTTGCTTCTAATATTTCCTTTTGAGTGTCTAATGATTTCTGATGAATATCTAACAGCAGTTGCCTGAAATTATTGACCATATATTTTTTACCCTTAGGGCCGCCAAATTGGTCGGCAAACCCGTCAGAAGAGATGTAGATACAATCGCCTTTTTGAAGCTTAACGGTATGGTTAGTATAGGTCTTTTGTTCTTCGCTGTATGAATATCCAATAAATAGTTTATCAGCTTTTATTTCCTGAATGTTTTTATTCCGAATGAGGTATAACGAGTTCATTGCTCCAGAAAACTGAAGCTCCATTTTCTTTCTATCTAGTACACAGAATGCAATATCCATACCGTCCTTAGCCGATGATTTATTATCGAACTGGTGCAGGGTGTTTCGCACACCTTCACTTAATCCGTCTAATATTTTTGCAGGCTGTAACTCATTCTTAGCATCAGTTATTTCCTTTATCAGGTTATAGCCAACCAACGACATAAATGCACCCGGTACTCCATGTCCGGTACAGTCAATAACTGAGAAAAGTACTTTGTCACCTTTCTCACTAACCCAGTAAAAGTCACCGCTTACTATATCCTTAGGTTTAAAAAATACAAAAGAATCCGGTAATAATTTGTGTATAAGGCTTTCCGGTGGCAAAATAGATTCCTGTATTCGTTTTGCATAGCGGATACTATCAGTAACGTGTTTGTACAGTATTTCTAACTCACGGCTTTTAACCTCAATCTCCTGCTTTTGCCTTACTACTTCTTCTGTCCGCTCAACTACCTTTTGTTCGAGTACCTGCTCGTTTTCGTATAGTTCAGTTCTCATCTTTAGCAATGCCTGCCCAAGAGTATCTTCGTCGCTAAGTGGCTCGTATATCGATGTAAAGTTTCCTTTCCCAACCTCGTTGGCGAATTCGGTTGTACGCTTTAATCCTCCAACCATCTTATTCATAGCCGCCGACATTTCACCTATTTCGTCACCGGTTTCATTGGTAATTAACGTAGGTAACACCCCTCGTGCCATACTTAAAAGCATGTCGCGCAATTGGGTTATTGGTTTTACAATACTTCGGACAGTAAAGAATGCAATTACTATTCCACCAAGCAATAGTGTTATACTAAGGAACCTGACTATAAGATCGAGCCTGCTAAAGGAATCTAACATCTGCGATGTTACTTGCGATGCATCATCTTTTTCTTGTGCAATAACATCCTCAAGCTTGGTAATGATAGATTTAGTCTTAAGTGTAACTGGTCCATCGCCATCTACCAAAGGTGTTATTAAAAATTTTACAGAAGCATCATCATAACTGGCAAATGAATTGATCTGCTGCATGATCATATTATCAATATAAAATATCGAATCTATTTGGACGAATAAGCTATCAACGGTTTTCTTCGTACCATCATTTGTCCACTTAGTTTCATATTGTTTAATCTTAGATTTTAAGGCAGGATAATCCGTCTTCAGCAAGTGTCTCATTTCCACCTTATCCGGGTCATCTCCCGGAGATTGTATGTATACCCAGTTGGTAATGAGCATCTTGGCGTCAATTACCATTAAGTGCAGTTCAGATAATGACGCAACAGATGGGGTATAAACAGCAGTAACCTGGTTGGTTTTTTCGCGGCCTATTTTTAACGTAAGGTTAGTGGCTAAGAAAGCTCCCAGCGTAAGTATGATTAGGGCACCGAAACCGGTTCCTATTCTTCGGCCTATAGTAAAGCGGAACTTCATAAGTAGCTGAATGGGTCGCAGCTACAAAGGTAACATTATTATTTCTTTGGGCTTTGTTGTTGCCTTAGTTTTTCTTCAAGATCTTTATTTACCTCAAACTTTTCCGAGTCATGAAGCATATAATAATCGCCCTCGAGCCCCTTTACAGGTTCAATTTTCAAGGGTTCCAGTTTATGGGCTTTATCGAGGTATGGTAACGATAATCTGGCCAAATGAGCGCAGGTATCCTGGGCCTTGTTAACCTCTGGTATAGCGGCATCTACAGGCAGGTTTGTTATAATATTAACTGCCTGATTGTAGTATAAACGGCCCAAGCCGTAATTGGCACTAAAATCATCAGGATTTATGGCTAAAACCTTATCATAAGCCTTATGGGCTGAATCAAGGTATTTTTTCTTTACTTCAAATAAAGGAGCGCTAAAGAAATAACCTGAATATATTTCACCCAATGCATCGTAAAACTGAATATCGAGCTTGTTAAAGTTATCGGTACTAATTCTTCTCATTATAGCTTTATGTTTATTGTAAGCAAACATAGCTACGTGAAAATGTACAGAATCCATATTCGAAGCCGCATCGTTATAATACGTAGCTGCCAAGTATTTTAAAGTAGGGAAAGTGGTCTCTTTGTTTTCGTGGCTCGAATCTATACGGTATGAAATAAATAAGTCATGTACCGAAGTATCTCTTAATTCTGACCGTATATCGTCTGATTCATACTTTTTGTAAAGTTCTTTATAAACAAATCCTCTTAAATACCATGTTTGTGCATCTTTTCTTACGGATGGATCACTCATTGCTTTGTCAATGTATATACGTGCACTGTCGGCATTCCCTTTTTGCATACAGTTGTATGCTTTGGCAAGGTTGTCGTTCTGGCCCCTGGCAATAAAGCCACCCAGCAACAGTACAAAAAACAATATGTAACGTATATTTTTCATTTTGTAATTATTCAATATAAACTGCAGCAAGGGTTCTAAGGCTCGAACTTATATTCAAATGGCACTTTTCTGCATTTGCTTTATTAAGTTCAAAAGCCTGTTTGTTATCTTTTACTATAAAATTTATAACCGCACCTTTTTTTGCATCCCCTTCAAATTCAGTTATTAAAAGGGTACTGGTACCGTGTAGTTTTTTTATTACTTCAGCTAATAAATTATTACTCGCTTCAGGTATAAAAAGAATATTGCATTTGTCTATCTCTTCAGCCGATTTGAAATTTTTTATCACAAACCTTTGATTTCCAGACACTTTTTGGGTTAAGGTGTTTAATTCTGTTAATAGGGCAGGACTGGCATTTATTACCCCAATTACAAAATCGCCCTGATGATAATCTGCCGGCCATTCAACCAACCGGGTAAAGTTGTATATAAAAGCCACCTTAATTTTTGCAACAGATTGCTCAAATTGCCCAAAAGCATTGATACTCAGTAATAGAGAAAAAGAGATAACAGTTAAGAGTTTCTTCACTTTTCGCTTAGGGGAATTTAGTACAAATATAAAAGAATAGTGAGAATTAGGACTATAAGCCAATATATGGGTTTTCCACGTAACAATGTGGAAAAGCTATTTATGATAAAAAAAGTGCCAAAATGGGTGTTAAAGCTTAAATTGATTGGTCTTCAGCATAAATTGGGCATTTAGCAATAAAGCAGAGTCGATGGAAATTCCCTTTTGCTGAGCGCCTTTTTTTACATTGTTGAACCATTCAGGGTTGCTTTTAATGGTTTTAATAATAATTGCTTCTGTATCGCGCTGAGTCATCCTATAAGTCATATCAAATATTAAAATATGCTTGTATTGACCTATTTTTTTGAGGGTATAGGGCTTAACCCAATTTGAATCAACATAATCGGGGTTATTTATGATAAGGTATTTTGCGCCATTATTAACAAAATATTGCATTGAACCTGAAGGATCGCTATTACCAATACTATAACTGGTATAGCCCTTTTGATCCATTAAATAGAGGCTTATATTGATACTTTGGTCAGGTATACTTACTACCTTATCTTCTCTTTTTATACCAAGTGTCCTTAGGTACGGTGTTATTGTTTCCCAAGGTTTTTGATAGTTACCATAATTCCAGTGATACCACGTCCAATAATCGAGGGTGGGTGCATCCAGAATAAAGGAGTATTTAACAAATGATGAGCCGGGGTAATATTTTAATCGAGTTTGAACGGTGCAGTAATAAAGATTAAAAACAAAAACTATTGCCACAGCTGTTTTTAAAACAGTTGATTGAAAAATTGCAAAGTAATTCTTCTTTAAATAATCTAAAAAAGTAATTAGAACCAGCGGAATGAATATGAGCAGATTTGTAAGGTAATAGTCGTGTACAGTAAACACCTGAAACCAAAGCAATAAATAAAGTATACAACCAATAAATACTGTACAACATAAATACAATAACAATTTATTTACCTGCTTACCAATTATTATAATTATAAGGAATAACAAGAGTACTCCCATTAAAACAGTTGTGCCCATAAATTCAGGCAGTAGTGTGTTGAATAAGGATCTTAGAACTTGCTGAATACTGTTGCTATCGGCTTTCCATAAAGGAAAAGTCTGGGTGCTAAAAACTCCACCATTATGCAAATCGTTGTATTTTATGGCATAGAATGTCCACGCCAGAAGAATGCCTATTACAGCCAGAAAGGAAATGAATACAGTTAAGGTTTTATTGAATATTTTGCCGTTACTTTTGAATCTGTAAATACCAAATGCTTCAATAGGGAAAACAAGAAAAATTGGAACAAAAGAAAGTAAAGCAGTTATTTTTGTTAACCCGGCAAGCAGGCAAAAAAACATCCATTTAAAGAAATAACGATTACTCCCTTCTTTATAAAATTTGAAAAAATAGTACCATGCAATTAGTGTAATACTTAAAGAAGGCACATCGGTAATAAAGTTGTTTCCATAAAATACAAAAATGGGAGATGTAAATAAGAATAGGGGAATTATTATGCTCCAAAAGCCATCTTGAAGCAATTCTTTACAGAGTTTAAAGAGGAAGTACAAGCCCATAAAGGCTATCAGGGTATCTACCATGCGGTAAATAAATTCATGGTAGCCGAATATTTGCCATAAACAAGCGATTAAATAATAAAGCCATGGGCATTCACTGGTACATGTTTTACCATCGCCCGTTGGCCCGCACCAGTGAACAGCAGGGCTGAAAAAATGCATCCCCTCTTTATAATAATTATAGGTAATGGATAAACAATCACACTGCCTCCATTGGTGAATTGACCAAGGACGCATAAAGAAGATGTCATGATACCCATAAAGCAATGCCATAGCACCCAATAGAACAAAGAAAACAATGTTCCAGTTTTTGAATAAGGGTGTGCTTTCCAATTTCATAGTTTCTGCATGTAAAAGTATATATTATTCAGACTATTGTTTGGTATGTTCTATCATCCAGGCTGCATTTGCATTAAGCGCCGAATCTAACGAAATATTTTTCTCCTTGGCTCCAGCAACAATTTTAGCGTACCAGTTTTTATCGTTTCGTATTACATTCTTTATGTACTCTAATTTTTGGCGGTATTTTTCTTTATCAAAGGGTATGGGTATAATACCTTTGAACAGATCGTAGGTGTCTTCAATAAATCCCCACCCTATATCACCCCAGTTATGGGCGGTTGCCAGAATTATTATCACATCCTCCTTGGCTATTTCATCTTTTAATTGCTGGCGAGTAACTGTTCCGTGTTCCAGCTTTTTATAGTAGTACCAAAAATCACTCTTTCTCGAAAAGCCATGTTCAATATCGTAGCCAGCTACTAAACCCCAGTAGTAGCTATCACCAACAACTAACACATTAGGTCGGGTTTTAGTTGAGTCCTTCTTGAATTTTATTTCGGGGTAAGCCATAGGTGGGCTAGGTAGCGGGAGTATAAGATTCATGGCATTTTCCATATCAACATCAAACCCTTCGTCCTTTCCTATTCTAATGTTTTTCCACACAGCTTGGGGCATAATTATATGTCGTTCTTTTTCAATGTATTTTACTATCGAATCGCCCGCTAGCCCAACACCGTACATACTCCAGTGAACACCGTTAATTGGCATTAGTGGGTATTTCGATTTGTTTTTGTTCTCAACAAAATAACCATTGAAATCTATATAATCAATACCAGATTCTTTGATCTGTTTTAGATAACTGTTGTAATTAGTATTTGTTTTCGGAGTTTTGTAGTTATCGGGAATATATTCAGGATAAAACTCCGCTTTGCTGGGGGCAATAATTAATAACAAACTTTTACCGAGTTTCTTTAATGTATCATTAATAAATTTTAACCGGCCCATGCTATTGTTAATACTATCCATGCCTGCAAAGTCGGTGCCGTAGTAGCCTTGTATGTAGTGAATTTCGAATAAATAATTGTTTTTGCCTACAATAACATCTTTGGCGTTAACCTTATGGTAAAGGCTATATTCAAACTGATTGTGAATTCTAATAAGATAATCTCTAAACCCAAAGGAGTTCTTTAGGTAATCTTCTTTTTTTGCTTGGTAGTCACCACTAAGCCAATCTGCTAAATTAACCCTGGCATTTTTAGGCGGCGTAGCATAAGCACCTTGCAATGGGGGCATTTTTATAATATTGAATTTGCTTTGGATAAATGGGAAACATAGCAAAGACAACACAAAAATCAAGAGGCCTGTTTTATATGTATTATTGGTGCTTTGCATTAAAACCTAAAATAAATAAAAGGATTAAAGCCATTTGATGCAATAAAACTCACTGAAAACATTAATAACACTACAGAAGTAATTACAAAAAAGGTGTGCTTTTTATTGTTGTATTCTCCAAAGTAAACAGCATCCTGTATTCTTTGTCCTTGTTTGAAGTAGGCGAAGAATGCAAATACTATTGCCAGTACAAAAAAACTATAAAATTCAGTACTTAAAACCTGAACTGATTGAGGTGAAGTGTTAACATGAAACATCCTATTAATGTATACAAATGCATCACCCAATTTCTCGGCTCTGAAGAATACCCAGCCTACAGCTGCAATAAAAAAGGTGATAAGAGTACTTAATAGTTTGCCAAGTCGCGCATATACGTTGAGCATAAATCCCTTTTCAATAACCAGGAAAAAACCATGATAGGCACCCCAAAATACAAAGCTCCATGAAGCCCCATGCCATAAGCCTGATGCTAAGAATACAAACCATAAGTTGAAGTATAATCTCCATTTGCTTTTTACACGATTACCGCCTAATGGGATGTATAGGTAGTTCTTCATCCAGTTGCCTAATGTTATATGCCAGCGCCTCCAAAATTCAGTGATGCTTTGTGATATATAGGGATTGTTAAAGTTTTCAGGGAATTTAAAACCCATCATTTTACCCAAGCCAATCGCCATGTCCGAATACCCCGAAAAGTCGAAGTAAATCTGGAATGTATAGGCAAGGATACCTACCCACGCAGTATAGGTATCTAATTGATTATAGTCGGAACCGAACACAGCATCTGCCACAACCGCCATTTGGTTAGCTATTAATACTTTTTTTGACAGGCCTAAAATAAAGCGATAAAAACCTATAAGCCTATTGTCTATAGTATCGTTTGCTGATCGGTCAGATATTTGGTCGGCTATTTCGTGATAACGAATGATTGGGCCGGCAATAAGCTTTGGGAATAGTATTATATAGAGCTGATAATCCCAAAACCTGGTAAGCGGCTTGTGCACACCTCGGTATACATCTACCACATAGGTAATTGTTTCGAATGTGTAAAACGAAATGCCTAATGGTAATACCAGCTTTGTCCATTGTATACCTTGTAAATGAAAGGCATGAAACAAAACACGGTTTACATTCTCAATGAAAAAATTAGAGTATTTGAAATAAAATAATAGCCCGAGATTTACCATTACCGAAATGGTGAGTAATAGCCTTTTTTGTGTCCGGGTTTCCGAGCTCGACATCCATCGGACGATATAGAAATCGAGTAGGGTGGTACCTAATATTACAAATATAAAACGTGGTGCACCCCAACTATAAAAGGCAATACTGCCAATCAGAATGACAATGTTTTTGAATTTTTTACCTGCAACGTAATAGGCGATAAAGAAAGCAGGCAGAAAGTAAAAAAGAAATAATACACTGCTAAATACCATATCTATTCGTTGCTGAATACTTGCTTTAGGTAAATTGTATGAGGTTTCTTGCTTTGCGAATATACTAAAACTGCTTTGGAGCAAAGGAATATCTAAGACCCGTAAATGATAAATTTAAAAACTGTAGGACTTTTCCCTTTTACGGTTTTTGTATTTTAAGATTTTTAATCATTGCAAAAAGCATCTTGGATAATTCCTCTGCCAATAGATAAAATTTCTTGTGTAATTCAATAGTAATTAGGTTTTCATCTCTTAGAAAATCAAAAATAGCCACACATTCAAAGGCCGAGCCACGCGCAATTACAAAGTAATTTTTTCTGTCTGCTTTACTGAACCTGCTAGACCCCTCTGCAATATTGAGCAGAATACTTAAAGATGCTCTTTGTAATTGATCTTTGGTGGTTCTATTTAAATTATCAGTAACGGCAATATACCTTAGAGCTTCTTTATTAAAAACCTTTGCTTTTTGGTAGACATCTAGTTTTTCGAAATCGAACATAGACTCTTGTTTTGAGCGAGTGTCAGAGCGAGAGTGAAGAAAATGAGTGTGAGATTGTTCGCTCTCGCTCCCACTCTCACACTCATTTGGGGTGGCTGATGGGGCTCGAACCCACGACCCTCGGCTCCACAAACCGATGCTCTAACCGACTGAGCTACAACCACCGTAAAATTGAGCCTACAAAGATATGAGTTTCTTTATACCTACGAACTAATTTCGATGTTAAGTTTTTTTTCTTTCTTTGCAGCTCCTTAAATTATAGGATATATATCATCGTTTATGGCAAATATTTTTAAGTTTTTAATTCCACAGGAAAAAAAGTTTTTCCCACTCTTTGAAAAAGCCTCTGGTAACTTATTAGAAACCGCTGGTGCGCTTACTAAGATGGTAAATTGTACTGATGCTGAGAAGCGTAAGGAATTACTTAGGGAAATAGAAAGACTTGAGCACATAGGTGATAGTGTAACCCATGAAATATTTACTGAACTAAGCACAACCTTTATTACCCCATTCGATAGGGAAGATATTCATGCTCTTACTTCTGCCGTTGATGATGTGGTTGATTTTATTCATGGGTCGGCTAAGCGAATTGAGTTATATAAGATACATGTGCCCGATAATACTATAAGCAAGTTTGCAGAGCTTATTGAAAAAGGCGGTGAAGAACTTCATAAAGCCATTTGCGGCCTTCGCGACCTGAAGAATGTAGATGCTATAAGGTCAGCATGTGTACGTATTAATAGTATTGAGAACCATGCCGACGATATTTTTGACAATGCCATAGCGCGCCTTTTTGTTGAGCAAAAAGATGCTGTCGAAATCATTAAGGTAAAGGAGGTTCTTTCGGTATTAGAAACTGCTACCGATAAGTGCGAAGATGCTGCCAACGTGCTGGAGACTATAATAGTAAAGAACGTTTAAAAACAGTTTATCCATGTCATTACTGGTAGTCATAGTAATATTGGCACTCGGCTTCGATTTTTTAAACGGCTTTCACGATGCTGCTAATTCTATAGCAACAGTTGTTTCCACTAAAGTGCTTACGCCTGCGGTAGCTGTGGCCTGGGCCGCACTGTTTAACTTTCTTTCTTTTTTAATATTTGGCCCTAAAGTTGCTGCCATGGTAGGTAAAGGTGTGGTCGATCCGCACTTTATGACCCTTACTGCGGTTGCGTGCGGCCTTGTAGGTGCTATTATTATTGATATTCTTACCTGGATATGGGGTTTGCCCACAAGTTCATCGCACGCATTAGTTGGCGGGTTGTTAGGGGTAGCTTTGGTAAAGGGTGGTCCTTCTGCTATTATAGCCAGCGGCTTTTATAAAATATTACTCTTTATTATTGTTTCGCCTGTACTTGGCTTGGTACTGGCTTTTATCATTTCACTAACCATAGAGAATATGGCAAGGCGAAGCCACCCCTATAAAATGGATAAGCTTTTTAGAAAGCTCCAATTCGTTTCTTCAGCAGCATTTAGCCTTGGCCATGGTGGTAGCGATGCACAAAAAACCATGGGTATAATATGGATGGCCTTACTGGTTAGTAATACCTTACCTGCTAATGCTCCTTTGCCTTATTGGGTTGTAATAGCTTGCCAAATAGCAATGGGGTTGGGTACCTTATTTGGCGGATGGAGGATTGTAAAGACTATGGGACAGCGAATAACCAAATTACGACCTTTTGAAGGCTTTTGTGCTGAAATGGCAGGGTCTGTTACACTTTATGCAACAATTCTATTTGGTATACCTGTTAGTACTACACACACCATTACCGGTGCTATTATTGGTGTTGGGGCACGCAAACGATTCTCCGCAGTGCGTTGGGGGGTTACATTGAATATTGTTTGGGCATGGGTACTTACTATTCCTATTTCAGCACTTGTTGCAGCTACTTGTTATTGGGTTTGCAGCTTGTTTTAATACTAGCATTTTACCACTTAAAATCTCTTTTATATCTTTATAAAGTTTAATTCATAGTTTATGCTTTCAGCAGAACTGTACGATGTTCGAAAAGATATACTACACCTTTGTGTGCTTGTGCAGGCTCAAATGCATAAGGCTAAGGAAACCTTATTGAAGTTCGATAAGGATTTGGGCTATGAGGTGATAATGAGCGAACAGAAGATAGAAACCTGGAATCACCGAATAAAACGCGATTGCGAAAGCATGCTTTCGTTGTTTAAGCCCACTGCTAAAGATCTGCGTTTTGTATTAGCCGCCTTCAGGATTGTGCAAAGCCTTGGCCGTTGTGCCGATTTTGCCGGTTGGGTTGCCATTTATATATCTGAAACGGAAAGCTCTTTTGAAAAGACTTTGCTGAATAGCTGCAATATGGTACAAATGTTTGAGGAGATTGATGCCATGATGTATGCCGTTCACCAGTCTATCGATAAAGATGATAATAGATTGTTACAAGCCGTTTTTGAAAAAGATGAAATGATAGGCCGGTATCGTATTATGGCTATGGACGCTATCAGCCAGTATATCCAACAACATCCGGAGCAAAGCCAGCGTTGTCTGTACCTTTTTTCTGTAGTAATGAAATTAGAAAGGGTGGGAGATCAGTTGAAAAATATGGCTCAAGAGGTTATTTTCTATAGCGAAGCCAACAGTTCGCATTCATAAAATCAAGGAGCGAGTAATACCGGAGTAATTATTCGGTTACTGATATGGCCCGCTCTGTCAACCAGCCATACTTTAAATTCAACATTAGTGTTGGCTTTAAAGTACCAACTACCCGCCGCCATTATTACCTGTATTTGTCCGCTTAATTCTTTATTAGAGCCACTAGGGGTAATATACGGTACATTATATGGCACGTAAGCTGTATCACCCATTATTGGGTCACTAAGTAAAGGATCGATAATTGGATTATACTTACCTGTTGAGTCCTGTTGCAGTATCTCCACAAAAAAATCGACAGGCGGATTGGTTGTATTATACCCAATATCACCATCGCCGTCGGTAAAACTTACTTGTAATGTGGCTGAACCATCGCCGTTTTCAACCAGGCTTTTGTATGTAATGGCAGGAATAAAAGAATAGTTCTCTTTTTTTGCACATGATGCAATACCCAGAACCATTACAGAGAATAAGCCTATTTTTAAAGAAAGTTTCATCTTAAGCAAATATAGGTTTATTTTTGATGTTTATCTTTTAAAAGTATATGCAAGTTACAGGTAATAACGATATTTCAGACAAAATATTTTCTGTTCAATCTCAAGTTGAGTTTAACGACCTTGCCCTTGAAATTTTCCGATATCAATATGCCCATAATATTGTTTATCAAGATTATGTGAAGTCTATAGGCCGAGACGTGTATGCCGTAAAGACCATTAACGATATTCCTTTTTTGCCGGTGTCATTCTTTAAAACGCATACTATTATATGTGGCGATAAGACTAAATACAATAAGATATTTACCAGCAGCAGCACAACGTCTTCCATGCCATCAAGGCATTTTGTAAAAGATATTTCGGTTTATATAAGTAGCTTCAGAAAAGGTATCCGGTATTTTTATAAAGATATTAATGAGTATTGCGTTTTGGCGCTTTTGCCATCATACCTCGAAAGAGAGGGCTCTTCACTTGTTTTTATGGCCGACGATCTGATTAAGCAAAGCGGGCATGAAAAGAGCGGCTTTTATATGGATAATTATTCTGAGTTGGTTCAAACACTCAGGTTATTGCAAGATCGAAATCAGAAGATATTACTGCTTGGTGTAACGTATGCCTTGCTTAAACAAGCAGAAGAACACCCTATGATGTTGAAGGACACTATCATTATGGAAACGGGTGGCATGAAGGGTAGAAGAGAAGAATTACCAAGAAGTGAAATACATACTATTTTAAAAAAGGCATTCGGAGTAAGTGCTATTCATTCAGAATATGGAATGACTGAACTCCTATCTCAAGGATATTCAAAAGGCGAAGGGATATTTAAATGCCCACCCTGGATGCGTATTGGTATTCGGGAAATTGATGATCCGTTTAATGTGAGTTTTACCTGTGGCAGAGGCGCGATTAATATTATCGACTTGGCCAATATTTATTCCTGCTCGTTTATTGCAACAGATGATGTTGGAACATTGCAAGGCAATGGCGACTTTGAAATATCTGGCCGGATAGATTATAGTGATATTAGGGGTTGCAACCTTATGGCTAGCGAGCTGTAAAGTTTTTAACTAAACTGTTGTATTACTTCTTCCACTGGCTTTGTGTTATTGAAATAGCCGAGTATCTTTAATAATACTTCTTCCACCATAGCATCAGGGCAAGATGCACCGCTTGTTAATACTATAGTTACAGGTTCTTTAGCAGGTAAAAAATCTGCAGTGCTTTTTACAGT
>Ga0206844_10227_pt1 | contig 17013 bp, 13 predicted proteins | sample Alteio_BWOrgCont_22_FD_152907 | JGI IMG/M metagenome (GOLD analysis project Ga0206844, IMG submission 152907) | Enriched cells from forest soil in Barre Woods Harvard Forest LTER site, Petersham, Massachusetts, United States -... | ecosystem: Environmental > Terrestrial > Soil > Temperate forest >...
TATACGCCATCGTTCGCTTCCTCGCTGACTACAAAGCAGACCTTCTCGTGATCGGGCTTCATCACCAGTCGCACATATCACATCTTTGGAGCACGGTTTATGCACTTGCACAGGATGCTCCCTGCAGCGTTCTTGGTGTCCATTGAATTCAGGCCGAGAAAATCGATGTTAGCACGAGCCGCGTGGATGCAATGGGTGAGTGAAACTCAATAGGAGTTCAAATGAAGCAGATGGTCGAGTTTCTTGCCCGACACGGATACTGGTTACTGTTCGTGTCGGTGCTTGGCCGGCAAGCCTGTTTGCCGATACCCGCGAACCTGCTTCTGCTTGCCGGGGGAGCACTTGCCGGCCTGGGAAAATTGAGCTTCGTAAACATTGTCGCCGTCTCTGTCATTGCGTTTCTTCTGGCCGATCATGCCTGGTACGAAGCCGGGCGGAGCTGGGGGAGCAAAACGCTGCACTTCATTTGCGGATCCACCCGCGATCCAGCGGCATGCGTAAGCAAGATGACCGCGGGGTTCAATCGCTCTGGGGCCAAGGTTCTCCTGTTTTCCAAGTTCGTCATTGGACTGGACGCCGTCGCCGCTCCCATGGCGGGCATCGCTGGAACTGACCGGCCGCGGTTTCTGGCCTTTGATGGCGTTGGCGCAATTCTATGGTCGTCAGCCTACGCCGCTCTGGGCTGGGCTTTCAGTGATCAGCTGGATCGCGTTGCCAGCTATTCATCGAAGCTGGGAACATTGGCAGTGCTCGGAGGACTTGTCGCAGTCTGCGTTTTGGTCATCCTCAGACTTATTCGCTGGTATCGCTTCCTGCGCGAATTCCGGCTCTCGCGCATCACGCCTGATCAGCTCATGAGTAAATTGCGCGCCGGCGAAAATGTCCTGATCCTGGACCTGCAGGGCGGTGCGAAGCACGCTCAAGGACTGGTGGCGATTCCGGGTGCCATTCGAATCAATCCCGACCTGCTCGAACGCTATGCGAGATACCTGGACCCGGATCTGGCGACCAATCGTGAGGTCGTTCTTTACTGCTCTTGCCCAGGCGAATTTACGAGCGCTCGCGTAGCCATGGCACTCCATGGGAGGGGATTTAAAGATGTTCGACCTCTCACCGGCGGTATTGAGGCCTGGGTCAAGCGACGCCTCCCCGTTACAACCAATGTCGAAATACTGACCGCCCCGGAACACGCAGCGTTTGTCCTGCATGAGATTTTTCACTATTCTGAGGCGCGCGCGGCACGACTTCTCAGGACAAGCGTTGCAGATGTTGATCGCCTCCTCAAGTCGGCGAAGCAACGCGCTGAACGTGCCTATGCAGAAGGCATGCTCCTTATTAAACACCGCGACAGTCTAGTACCTCAGGAATCGATGCCTAACATTCCACCCAGACCTTAATCCTCTCAAGGAAACACACCCAGGCGAGCAGAGTACAACCTATCTCATAAATGAATGGCCCCCGATCTGGGCCCGCTCTCGCACGTACTTTCCGAATTGCTCATGATGGAGGGGAGCAACTAACTTTCTTGCGATGGGCTTGCCGGCCAGGCCTCGATCTGTATCGCAGCGAGGCAGATCTACTTATGACTCAGGAGACTAGTTTCCAGCACCTGCATTTCACGTTGTGTGCCAGTGCCAACACGTTGACATGTGCCAGTGCAACGACCACGCCTCCTCCCCATCATTCAACCCGCTCCCGGGTGACTTCTCCTTGATTTTCATCTAGATCCCGCCGCCGGCACTTATGGCAGATGGATTGCATTCTTGTGAGCGTCGAGCGAACGCGCATCGACGAAGTCACGCACCTGATGCAAGCGAATGACTTCGGAAGAAGCAGGCAATCGCATTCTCTCACCTGAATCAACAGTGAGAGCAACCTTGAGTGCACTCAAGGAAGACACTTGCTGAATAAGTCAACAAAACGTAGGCCACATCGGGCATTCAATCGAATAACCCGTCGATACTGGAGCGCGGGAGTGTGGCGGGCACGGACGGCTTTCTACATGATGTTTGTTGTTCTCCGGCTAACACCCTGCGCCATAGCCAGCGACAACAATAAGGCAAGCGGAAGGCTGGAGGGAACGGTATTTGTTGGGGATCAAGGTCACCAGTCCTATACAGTTGGGGCAAAAGTACTGGCGAACGGGCCCGTCAAGATCGAAACAGAGACAAACACAGACGGCAGATACGTCTTTATCGCGCTACCGCCGGGAAGCTACACAGTTGAAGCAACATACTCTGGCCTCAAGGCTATACAAACTATCGCTGTCGGGGCTAATCAGGTAGTTACGCTCCCACTTCACCTTAGACCGTCAGAGATGAAGACCTCAATAACTGTGACGGCCAGCTCGGCAGACGCAAAGACACCTGCGCCAACGGAAACCATCAGCGAGAAGACGATTCGCGACGCGCCAAATTGGAGTGAGCAGTTCGATGCCCTGCTTCCGCTCGTTCCTGGCGTGGTTCGCGGCCCTGACGGACACATCAATCTGAAGGGGGCCAGCAGCACCCAGAATGGCGCGCTGGTCAACAGCGCGAATGTTACAGATCCGGCAACTGGCAGTCCAGCCATCAACCTGCCCATCGACGTCGTCTCGTCGGTGCACGTCCTGTCGAATCCTTACGACCCGCAGTACGGAAGGTTCACTGGAGCGGTTTCATCCGTCGAGACAAAGACCGGGAATTACGAAGGCTACCATTTCTCGATTCAAAACATACTTCCGCGGTGGCGAGACCGCGATGGGCACATCGTCGGGCTTGGGGCCGCCACACCACGAATGACATTCACCGGTCCGATGATTAAGAACCGCGTTGCGATCACGCAGTCTTTTGAGTACCGCTTCGTGCGTACGCCGGTAAACAGTCTTCCTCCGCTGGAAAGGGACACGACGCTAGAGGGCTACGACACATACACCCAGGTTGACCTGAATCTAAGCCCCAAACAAACGGCAACCGTATCGCTCGCAGTTTATCCGCAAAAGCTGCAGTACATGGGCCTGAATACCTTTACGCCCCAGCCAGCCACGGCCGATTACCACCAGCGCGGGTATGAACTTTACGGCCAGCATCGGTATATCGCCGGAGCCCACAGCGCCCTGGTTTCTCAGCTCAGCTTCAAAAACTACGACGCCGATGTCACCGCACTAAGCAATGATCCCTATCAGCTACTGATCGATACCACAGAGGGAGGATACTTCAACCGGCAGGCACGCCGGACCAATCGTCTTGAATGGGCGGAGACCTACGATTTCTCACCGCGGCACTTCCTGGGCAAACATCAGATGAGAGCCGGCGTGAACTATGCCTACTCTTCCTATGATGGCCGGGAAGCTTTTCTGCCCGTCGAGATTATCGGCACATCGGGTGCGCCCATAGAAAGTATCGCTTTCAGCCATCCAACCTCGTTCGACATTAATCAGAGTGAGACTTCCTGGTTCGTATCCGATCAATGGACACTCTCCCGGCGCTTGACGGTCGACCTGGGCATGCGTTTCGACAGCGATACGGTGACCGGCTCCACGCATGCGGCTCCGCGCGCGGGTTTTCTTCTTGCGTTGACGAGTGACGGTAAGACGTTGCTCAGGGGCGGCGTAGGAATGTTCTACGACCGGGTACCTCTGATATACCCGATTTTTAACCAGCTACCGTATCGGAGAGTATCCCTGCTTGACACGAATGGGCAGGCGTCCAGCTCAATCTCCTATCTGAATCAGATCACCGGTGGCCTTCACAATCCACAAAGCACTGCGTGGAACGCTGTTCTAGAGCGGCAGGTAATGGAATCGCTCACCCTCCGCGTCGGCTATGAGCAGCGCAACACATCCAAGGTCTTCGTGGTCTCACCTGTGCCCGAAGGGAACACAGGCATCATTGCCCTCTCGAATTCAGGACGGGATACTTACCAGGAAATCCAGGTGGCGGGACGCTATAAGCTTCCGCGCTTCCTCTTGAATGGTTCATATGTCCACTCGCGAGCTTACGGGAACCTGAACGACCCTTCGCTATTCTACGGAAACTATCCGCAGGCAGTGATTCAGCCGGACGCGCGAGCACGACTACCCTTCGATGCGACGAACCGCGTCCTGTTCTGGGGCGATATGGAGGGTCCGCTGAAGCTGACGCTTGTTCCTGTGTATGACCTGCACACGGGCTTCCCGTATTCGGTCGAAAACCAATACCGGGAATATGTCGGGCCGCGGGATACCAGGCATTATCCGCGATTTTCGTCGTTCGATCTTCAGGTGACGCGGCCGATCGCGCTGCATTTGGGTGATAGGAACCTCCATATGCGGGTCGGTGGCGGCATATACAACGTCTTCAATCACTTCAACCCGCGCGACGTGCAGAACATACAAGAGAGCAGTCTCTACGGCGAGTTCTTCAACGACGCGTGGCGAGATTACCGGGGGAAGCTGGTGTTCCAGTTCTGACTACTATGAAAAATCGATTGGCCTTCGGCGCTTTTCTTCTGCTGGTAACTGCTACCGCCTTCGGTGCGTCCGACGGCGATTCTCTTCCCAGCGCAGACGTTGTGGTGTCGAGAATGTTGGCACACAATGCCCAACGACAGATGCTGCTGCTTGCGGGATACCGCGGGATGCGGCGATATGTTCTCGAAAACGATCGCTTGAACAAGCATGCGGAAATGCTCGTTCGCGTGGAAGGCGATCCGGACGAGACGAAGCACTTCGAAGTTGTCAGCGAGGATGGTTGGCATGCGGCCCAAAAACATGTTTTGCAAAAGATGCTTGCAACGGAGGCAGACACATCCTCCCCGAAGGCACGCCTTAAGACTCGCCTGAGTTCGGAAAATTACGAGTTCGATATGGCGAGAACCGCATTGCTGGGCGACCGTATGGCCTACGTCATCGACGTCGTTCCCAGGCGACGCGACGAGCATCTCTTCCAGGGCCAGATCTGGATCGATGCGCAGGACTACGCCTTGGCGAGGGTTGAAGGTAAGCCCGCCAAGAACCCGTCATTCTTGATCCGCAGCGTGCATTTTGTTCATGCCTACCAGAAGAACGGTCCATTCTGGTTCCCGGCCTCCACCGAGAGTGTCACCGAGGTGCGCATCTTCGGCGAGACCCATCTCACCATCAACTATTTCGACTACACACCCAATTCGCAACAAATGCCGGAGACGGCGAGTGCGACGCGGCAAGGAGGCCTTACCCCATGAGAAAGATAGGAGTTCCACATCCTTCAGCGAGGCCTCGCACGCCGCAGGTCAATCAGTGCCTAATTCTGGCCGCGGGGAACGGCAGTCGGCTCATCAAGGCATCCGGAGGGTCTCCCAAGCCCCTGGTGCAGCTACACGGCAAATCACTGCTGGAGCATGTGATCCTCGGAGCCCGTGAAGCTGGAATTGACAGGTTTGTCATTGTCGTTGGCTACGGCGCGGACGCGATGCGCCACTGGTTTGCGGGCCGCCGGCTTGACGGCGTCTCAGTAAGTGTCGTGGAGAATGCTGAGTACCACAAGGACAATGGCGTTTCGGTTCTGGAGGCCCGGGACCAGATCCGCGAACCATTTCTACTGCTCATGGCCGATCACATCTTTGAGCCGCGAACGGCCAACGCACTTCTCGCAGAACCGCTCATGCCAGATGAAGTGATTCTCGCCGTCGATCCCAAACTGGACACCATTTTCGATCTTGACGACGCGACAAAAGTCAGACGCGACGGCGACCATATCGTCGACATCGGCAAGGAGATTGCCGAATACGATGCCTTCGATACAGGTATGTTCCTCTGCAGTCCCGCTCTCTTCGACGTTCTCGAATCGGTCATAAAGGAAGGCAATTGCTCATTGTCAGACGGCATGCGCGTACTGGGAAGGGAAGGCAGGTTGCGCGCGTTCGATATCCAGGATGCCGCATGGCAGGATGTGGACACGCCGGAGGCGTTGGCCTACGCAGAGAGTATCTTTGTCCAGCAGTTCTGCCGAACACCCTCCGAGGCGAGGTTTAGCAGTGTCTAAGCCGACGACGACAAGGCAAAAAACTTTTCGCGCCATCGCGGCTGTTTCCGGCATTGCGCTGCTGGCATATTTGATCTGGCGAGTTGGACCGGGAAATCTCCTGAAGAATATCTCCACGCTGGGGTGGGGACTGGCCCTGATCATCGCTCTGGGTGGGGTTGCGCACCTTGTGAAAACCTGGGCCTGGCGATTGACTCTCACGGGCTGCAGAGGCGGGGTTTCATTTTCGCGCATGCTCCAGATCCGGCTGGCGTCGGAAGCAGTTGGCCAGGTTGGAGCGCTTGGGCAGATATTCGGAGAGGGTCTGCGAGTCTCTGCCCTTGGCCCCAATATTCCTATCGAAAGCCGTATTTCGTCGGTGACCCTCGATCGCACAATGTTCATCGCTTCCGGCCTGATGGTAGCCCTGGGTGGAACTATAGCCGCACTCCTGGTATTGCCGCTCACTCATGCGCTGCGCTCGTACGCAGTCCTGTTCATCGTGATACTGTTCGGACTGCTTTTTGGGATTGCGTTGGCAATGCTGAATCGCTGGCCATTCATGACGCGACCGGCGCGGCTCCTCGGCCGGCTCCAATTTCTGCGTCAGCGAGTGGAGCGCACGCTGCCGCTGATCCAGTCGGCGGAAAAAAAGCTCTTCGATTTCCGTCGCGACACGCCCAGCGCGTTTTGGGCCAGCCTGGCTCTCAATCTGGCGTGGCATGGCATGGCAGTGTTGGAGGTCTATCTGGTTCTGTGCCTGATGGGATTCTACATCGGTTCCCTGGGCGCTCTTGTAACTGAGGCTCTGACCAAGCTGGTGAACGTCATTGGTGTATTCAATCCGGGAAATGTAGGTACTTATGAGGGGGGAAACATACTTATCGCAAAGATGTTCGGTCTCACCGGCGCGGTAGGGTTGTCGGTAGCAATAACCAGACGGTTACGGGGAACCTTCTGGGGTGTCGTTGGTGGTTTTTGTCTGTTCCCCCTATCCAGCTCCAGAGTGCATAACAAATCCGAAGGGGGTATCTCGCGAGAGCTTGCGAAAAGCCCGGAATCCGCGATGGACAGCCCGGGAACCGGTCAGGCATTTACATCTGTCATTTTTGCCAACACATTCCGTGGAGCAGGCGAAGCCGGATCACCGCTCCTGCGCGTTGGTACCCTTCCCATCGTGCTCCGTGACATCCTCTCAGTGCAAAAGGCTGTTGGAAGGCGAATCATCGTGTGCGTCGATCGCGCCACCAGCCCGGATGTATTTTGCAAACTCCTCGGTACGGGTCGTCTTCCTTATTCCGTTGATTGGCTCAAAACATCCGCGGATACGCCGCTGCGTCAACTGCTGAAGAAAATTACATACGTGTCGGGAGACGATCACCTGGTGTTCGTTGCCGGGAACAGTACGTATTACCCGGCGCTGTTTCGCCAGGCGAGAGAATGGAGTAAAAAGAGTGGCGCGTTGGCGCTGACGTGTAATGACCAGCCTATTGGCATTTACGTGCTCTCCGCCGATATCGCGCTCGATGCCGCGGAGCAGTGCCCTCCGGAAATGTACAGCGTTGATCAGTTCCATGCCTGGCTGCTGTCGACATACGCTGTAGAATGCAAGCCGGTAGACGAGAATTTGTGGCAGCGAGTAGTCACTCCGGAAGATCGCCTTGCCGCAGAAAAGAAACTGGACCGCTGGTTGGTAAAGCCCACGGATGGGTTCTTCGCACAAATGAACCGTAGAATCTCGGTGCCGATCAGCCGTCAGCTTATAAAATTTCCAATCACACCTAACATGGTCAGCCTGTTCACTCTTGGAGTTGGCATCGCCGCCGGCGCATTCTTCGCGTGGGGCGGTTATTGGCATACTCTGATCGGGGCGGTGCTGTCAGTCTGGGCGAGCATCTTCGATGGCTGCGATGGAGAAGTCGCGCGGCTGAGGCTTCTGGAATCGGATTTCGGTTGCTGGCTCGAGACGGTCTGCGATTATCTGTATTACTTGTTCATCTTTGCCGGGATGGCAATAGGATTGATACGGACGTCGGACCAGCGAATCTATCTTGCCTGGGGGATCCTGCTTCTTTTTGGAGCTGTTATGAGCTTCCTGGTCACTGGATTTGGGCGGCGTTATCTCGCTGCCGGACGCCCTGAGCAGTATCTGCGAATCTGGCAGGGAAAGGCAGAAAGCAGGCGATCAAATCCCATCCTGTACTTCGGTCGGTATACAGAGTTCATTATCCGGCGCGCTTTCATGCCGTGGGCTCTCCTGTTCTTCGCGGTCTTCAGCCTCACGAAAGTGGTTTTCTTTTTGGCGGCGATTGGCGCTAACGTGGTTTGGTTGATCTCCCTCTACTCCTATTGCGCCTTTGCGATGACCAGGAGGTCTCCGATCAGGAATTCCGCTGTTTCTGAAACGTCCGCTTGAAACTGCCGGGCATGTAGTTACATGATTTTCGAAGATGCTCAGCTTGCGAGCGCGGTCACGTGGCTTTGAACTTTTAATTACGCCAAAATATGAGTTCCAACCAGGAGATCGAAGTCGGCAACTTTGCCTCCACGGGCTGGCGATTTGGCTCAGGAGGCCAGATCCAGGTAGTCGACTGGAATATCGATCGTGGGTTGCAGTTGCAGGGCGTCATAGATTTTCTGGCCGGCACAAAGGCAGATCTGATTCTTCTGCAGGAGGTGGACCTCAATGCAAGGCGAACCCACCAGCTCAACGTTGGGCGAGAGATTGCGCAGAAGCTGCAGATGAACTATGTTTTTGGGCGCGAGTTCCAGGAGCTGAGCCAGGGCTCACAGACGTCTCCCGCCTTCCACGGCCAGGCCACTCTTTCTCCCTGGCCGATGTCAAATCCGCGTATTCTCCGATTTCGGCGGCAGTCGAGTTTCTGGCGTCCGCGCTGGTATCTTCCGGATATTGAACCGTTCCAAGAGAGGATTGGCGGACGGATGGCTCTGGTCAGCGAGGTGAGCATCGGCGGCCGGACGCTGGCGACATACAACCTGCACCTCGAGAGCCGTGGCGACGATGCTTTGCGCTGCTCGCAACTTGACGAGTGCCTGAACGATGCTCTCCGCTATAAATCAACTACACCGATAATCCTTGCGGGCGACCTTAATCTCGACGTTTCCCGGAGTGTTGCCGCCAACGCTATAAGGCAAGCGCAGTTCCTCGGCACCGCCGCGAAGGAGCCTGTGCGAACCACCCCTCCGCATTCATTCTTTGACAGGGGCCGAGCTATCGACTGGATATTCGCGCGCGGCTCTGTTCGTTCTGCAGGCCTGCGAATTCACAACTCAGTTTCAGCTTCCGACCATTACCCACTCTCCGTAACAATAGCTCTCCTGTAGCGCGGGATTCCAAAGAAGAAGCGCTCTCCATAGGGAAAAACGCTTTTGAAAGTCGCATTGGCGGAAAATAATTCCATAGCGCCAGTTGGGAATGGCCACGGCTTTCGAAGCTCACACCGCAATTGCCTGGACAGAGGTAGAGCCCATGCGAGCGCTAGCATCCTGGCACAAAACTATCTGACACGATCGGTAAGGGTTTTCTTCATTGACGTGGTCCCGCCGCGGTCCATGAGCTGGGATTCCTCGATGCCAAAAAGCCGGCGCGTGTCAAAGACTAGCTACTTTCCGTCGCAAAATGGGGAGGTGAAAGTAGGGCCAGTGCATAGACAGGTACGCGGTGTGGAGAGAAAACGCTAAAGGACAAGGCGGGGACGTTTTTTGCGTTGTATGTTGACGCATGATTGGACTCAGGCGGGAAGCGCAGAAGACGTTATGGGAAGGTGTGGTCAACGAAGATGTAAAGGCTCTTTGGGAGGCGTGGATGATAGCAGTCGATCCACTGCTAAGCGATGAGGAACTGGTAGTTCAAGTGTATGAGGCGCAAGGGGAGCGGCACGAGAAGAGCCGGACGCGGGGGCGATGGCAAACTCCGGCCGAGAGGGTGCTTCGGCTGTTGCTGCTGAAGCATGTGCGCAACTGGAGTTATGACGTGGTGGAGCGGGAGGTACGAGCGAACCTGGTGTATCGGGATTTCACGCGCATTGGACTGGGGAAGGTGCCGGACGCCAAGAGGCTGGCGCGGATTGGGCAAGCCATCGGAGGCGAGGTGATTGCCGAGTTGCATCGCCGATGGGTGGAGATGGCGCAAGAGAAGGGCGTGGTTGCAGGGCGGAAAATGCGAGTGGACACAACGGTGGTGGAGAGCAATATCCATTATCCGACCGACTCCAGCCTGCTGGGAGATGGAGCCCGTGTGCTGACACGGACAATGAAGAAGATCGAGAAGCAGGCGGGCAAGCTGAAACGCAAGTTGCGCGACCGCACGCGCAGTGTGCGCAAGCAGGTGCTGGCAATCGCGCTCTCAGGGCGAGTGCGGGGCAGCGAAGGTGAGCAACGACGCCAGCAGCGGTATGGAAAGTTATTGCACCTGTCGAGGCAGATTCTGAACGATACACGACGGGTGATGGCGGAGGTCGAAGAGCTGGGAAGGGTGAAGAGGAAGAAGGTCGAAGCGATGATGGAGCATCTGGAGCAGATGTCTGGGCGCATGAAGCAAGTCATGGAGCAGACCAAGGCACGGATATTTGCCGGATGGACGCAGATGCCCGGCAAACTGGTCAGCATCTTCGAAGCGCAGACGGAGATCATTCGCAAGGGGAAAGCCAGCAAGCCAACAGAATTTGGCAAGCTGGTGCAAATCCAAGAGGCAGAGAACCAGATCATCACTCCCTATGAGATTTTCGAGCATAGGCCCAGCGACCGGGAGTTGCTGTTGCCAGCCATCGAAGCGCAACAGAATAAGTTAGGCAGAGTTCCTCGCCTGGTCACCGCCGATGCCGGCTTCTACAGTCAGGCTCAGGAACGAGCGGTCAAAGACAAGGGTGTGCCATGGGTGGCGGTACCCAATCGGCAGACCCGCAGCGCAGAGAGAAAGAAGTTGGAGAAAGCTCCGTGGTTCAAAAAGGCACAAGCTTGGAGAACCGGCTGTGAAGGACGTATCAGCGTGCTCAAACGTCGCCATGGACTCAGCCGCTGCCGCTATCCCGGCATGGAGGGAATGAAGCGATGGGTCGGCATGGGCGTGCTGGCGGACAACGTAATCAACCTGGGCAAGGCCCTGGCGGAAGCCCGCACTTAAGACCATCAGAATCGCCACTCTCCGCTCTGCGCAAACAGCGGGCAAAAACTATAGCTTCATCCCCGCGCAAAGCCAAGTCGTCCCAAATTCAGCCATTTTGCGACGGAAAGTAGCTAGTCGTCCCTCCGGGAGTAGTTGCACACGACGTCATCTCGTTGCCGCGTGGCGTAAGTGGCACGCTAAGCACGAGAAAGCTCTCAGTTCTCCTCATGTGTAACATTTGGCCCCTGACTTGCTTTACTTATGGCAGGAGCACTGGCTAATTCGGGCTAACGTCCCTGAAAGGGGAGACCAATGAGTTCGGCCCCTCAGGATTAACGCTTTGAGACTGCTTTCTTTAAGAAGGATGCCATATATACATACTCTCTCACAGCCCGAGGATACTGAACGCTCTTTCATAGCAGCTACAGCAGGCAACGCGTTGCCATGAAATACCTGTTGTCCGAATCAATCTTCTTATTTGATGGTCATTGTCAATGACCGGAGGGTTCCAATGAAACTGAGTGGTTGGAAAAACATACGTCTCGCGATTTTGTCGACGGTTTGCTTCTGCCTGTCCGCAGGAATGACATTTGCTGCGGCGGCGGATGCAGGCCAGATTACAGACGGCCATAAGGCGAAGGTCAAGGGCGTGATCATCTCACGTTCCGGGAATCTGGTGAAAATCCAGGATCAAAAGTCAGGCACTGTCGACGTCATCAAAGTGGGGGACAGCACGAAGATCGAGCACGACAAGGCATTCTTCAGTCAGACGGCTACGGACGTCAGAGCGCTGGTGCCGGGCCTGACCATTGAGGCAAAAGGAGTCGGGAATGCCGACGGCCAGCTCGAGGCGGCCAAGATCAAGTTCCATCCTGATGCGTTTGCGGTCGAAGTAGCCATGGAGCAGCAGGTCGCGGCCAATCAGGCTGCGTCCAGCAAGGCGCAGACCACGGCGGATCAGGGAGTAGCGAATGCGGACAAGGCGCGGTCGACGGCAGATCAGGGACTCTCGACAGCTCAGGCGGCCGGTGCCGCAGCCGCTAAGGATGCTGCAGCCGCCAAGACTGTAAACCAGCGTGTTTCGGACCTAGCCGACTACACGACACTAGCCGAAACCCAAGTCTACTTCCGCCAAAACGGCAGCAGCCTTGACGCCAAGGCCAAGGCAGATCTGGACCAGTTGGTCTCCTCTACCTCCAGCGCTACCGGGTACGTGATCGAGATTGCAGGCTATGCCTCCAGCGACGGCGGAACGAAGTACAACCAGAAGCTGAGTGACGAGCGCGCAATCTCAGTCGTCCACTATCTCATCGAAAATGGCAACGTTCCCATGCAGCGAATCGTTGTGCCGGCCGGCTATGGCGCGACACATCCTGCAGCCGAAAACACCGATAGAAAAGGCCGCGCCTTGAATCGCAGGGTGGAAGTCAAGGTCCTGGTCAACAAAGGGCTGCACGAAAGCTCACAAGTTGCAGCTGTTTCGTTCTAGGGGCAACGCAGAGACTGCCCGATGCCCCGATTCAGCTTGGGCATCGGGCTAGTAAACTACGCGATTTCGTCCCGCGCAACCGAGACAATCCTCACGCCGGAATTGGCCAACCGGCTCTTTTCTCATGACGCTCCTGAAATCATCGCTATCGTCCAGTTTGCCAGCGTTAAGCACGATTCTCTCATTCCAATTTCGCTCGTTGTTGCGGGTTCGGTCCTGCCCCGGCGCAGGAGGGAGCTACGGCTCATAGCGCGTTTTGGCGCCATCTTCCTCGTCGTACTTCTTAGCATCAGCGTGCCCTGGGAAAATCGCTTCCAAGGAAGCCGAAGTAAGTCTCACAACTGCCAATTAGTCCGTGCACCGTGAACATCAGCCGTGTCAACAGCCAAGCCCGCCGACGTCAACTTGTGGTCCATGCCACGTCAGTGCTGAAAGCCTCAGAAACTCCTTTTGCCGGCGCTAACTAATAGATCGGGTAGCGTTCGAGGAATTCTTGGTGCACGAATGGTTGTTGGCCTTCAAAATGCACATAGAGGAGTGTCTCGGCAAGATAGTTTGAAGCCCGAGTTGTTTGAAGCCGGAACAATGAAAACAATTATCGGATGCGCAATTGGCTACCTGTTCAGCTGCCGCCATCGCGCGAAAAGCCGTGTGTTCACGATTCAGGGCTGCACCTATCAAGTGTGCTGCGATTGCGATGCAACGCGCGAGTACTCGCTCGAGACGATGTCTGTGCGTTCCACGTTTCACTCGGATGCCAGGCTAGTTGATCTGATGGACAAGGGAGAAATGGAAACGGCAATCACGTTATTTCAAACTAACTATGCGTGAAACAGGCTCGCCAACCAGCTTGGGTTTGCGCATTGTGAGGGTATGGAGTGACGACGATGCTTGACCCTTTAGTGAGTGCTGAAGATTTAGTGGGTAAGTTAGAACGGGACAAATGCAGTCATACGCCCTGCACGTGCAAGGTTGCGCCCGGGGTCGCCTACTGCAACGCGCCCCGCGAGGCCGTAGCGAAGACTCCGGACATCAAATGGAGATGTGCGGTGGTCATCCGGCTTGCAAACACAGAATCGACTAACAGCACACACACGAGCATCATAAGCATCGGAGCTGCGGCCTTCATGAGGAAGGTCGAAATCAAGACTGCCCCCAAAGCTCGAGCCGCCGGCACGTGAGTCACTGTGGGCTCTTGAACAAAGGACCTTGGTCGCGCGGGCGCTATTTCCGATCCATGTTCCGCCGTTGCGCGACCGGCAGTAGTCGCTCATGTCAGAGCTTCTGCGTCCGCGGATAAAACTCTCACCCTGCACGTGAAGCGTCGAACATACTGTTCGATAGAAGCGGGCGCCATTCGCAGAGGCCTTCCAGATTTCATTCGAGTCCTCAGCGCGTTGCCAATGAACCGCGACAGTCCTCTGGCAGTCGCCAAAGAGCTGTCAGTCACCACGCACCTGTCGGCTCTCATTATCAATTATTTGCATGTGGCATTCGCCTTGCACTATTGGAAAACGTCCCGCACAGCGGATGCGAGGGAAAGCATGGGCAGGTATTAATCGTTGCGTTTGTGGTGGCAAAAGGCAGCATATTTCCAGATGCGGACGTGGACGTTCCATAGTTTTCAGCAGTAACTGCGAACGTGACAGCGCTGTGATTGCTCCTTAACGGCGATGTGTTTGTCGGCTGTTACTCGCAACGTCGATTAGAGCTTTCCGGCGTCGACAGTGAAAGCGCCTCTCGGGAGAGAGCGTCAGGTTCATCGGCCCGGGAGAAGGTAAATGCCGCACAAGGTTGCCTGCGTGCGCCTTTGCAATGAAGAGAACAACAAAATGAAACTACACTGCTCTATCACGCTTGCTTCTATAGCCCTTGCGGTGCTTCTCACGACGAGCGCCGGGGCAGTTGCGCAGGATGTCGGCTTCGATGCTTGGAAATCCGCGAAGAGTAGGTGCTACGCAACAGTCAAAGTGGCTAGGAAGACCGCAACTGGCACAACGACTGGCGGAAAGACTCCAAGCGCTGGCGAACACGATGTCAAAAAGACTGGACACACAAGATGAGTATCAAGCATTGCCTGTGTCTCCTTATTCTCGGTGTGTCTGTCAACGGTGCAGTGGCAGCCCAGCAGATCTCCGCACCCGAACCACAGACTGGAACCATCATAGGAACCGTGACGGATGTGAATGATGGCACCGTTCCGGGCGCGACGGTCGACCTTGAAAGCTCCTCACTCCCCGATCCGCAACGTGTGGAGACGAACGATAATGGTTTCTTTCAACTCGACCATCTCAAGCCCGGAACCCCCTATCATGTCATCATCAGCGCCCGCGGATTCGCAAACTGGACTTCGCCCGAAGTCACGCTGAGGCCTGGCCAATATCTGGAACTAACGGGCATCAAACTACGAATTGCAGCAGCGGTAACCACGGTGAACGCAGTTCTCTCGACTGAGGAGATTGCCAGAGAGCAGGAAAGGGTGGAGGAGAAGCAACGTGTCTTGGGCTTTATTCCCAACTTCTACGTTGTGTATGACCGCAACGCCGTGCCACTCACGCCGAAGCTGAAGTTCAGACTCGCTCTCAAGACATTGACGGACCCCATCACGATCCTCGGCTCTGCCTTCATTGCTGGCGCCGATCAGGCGGGCGGCACTCCCGACTACGGGCAAGGTGCGAAGGGCTATGGACAGCGTTGGGGGTCCAACTACGCCAACGGCCTGACCGACATCATGATCGGCGGGGCTATCCTGCCCTCGATCCTGCATCAGGATCCGCGCTACTTTTATCAGGGCACGGGCACAACGAAGTCGCGCATGATCCATGCCCTGCGAACGCCGTTCCTCTGCAAGGGAGATAACGGACGCTGGCAGCCGAACTATTCGAGCCTCGGGGGATATCTGGCCTCCGGCGCCATCTCCAACGCCTATTATCCGGAGTCGAATCGCGGCCCGGGGTTGGTGTTTTCGACCGCCCTTGTTGACGTTGGCGCCAGCATGGCAAACGGCCTCATACAGGAGTTCGTCCTGCGCAAACTCACTCCCTCCGTTAAAAACCAACCTCAGTTAGAGACGGGAGGCAATTAGAAATGGAACTGGACTACGAGGACGCCAAGGTTACGCGGCGCCTGGAGCAGGCATGGGCCTTCCAATCGCGAAGGCGATTATGGGAACTCATGGGCATCATCGGGGTTGTCAGCCAGTTAGGCCAAGGTTCGGTCTTTTCGATCAGCCCCCCGATTTACAGCAATCTGAGGTTCCCGCCAAATTCATTCCGGCACGGCGGACCTGCAGATCGAAAGGATGATAGCGCCACCCACGAAAAAGATTCGCAACGGTAGTTTATGAGCACCACTGGGGGTCCATAGCTGCCTCATAATGTTGGGAGAAATCTTTGAAATTTCAAAGCACATCCGCACCGGACTCTCTTATGACAAAACCAACCACAGATCCGACTATCGATGACTATCTGCGCGAGCGGTTGATGCCGGTGGAGGGGGCGATTCCGCACATTCCCGGTATCGAGATGTTCGGGAATTCGATTCCTGCCGGAACTGTCGGTGGAGATCTTTTTGAATACATCAATTTTCAGCAGCGTTACGACATTGACGCACGTATTCAGCGGGCTCAACGGCTGTCGAAAGAGTTTCTTGAACCGCTTCCTCCAGGAGTTCTGCTACGAAATTTGGTCGACGATCAGGTGCGGTGGCTGAAAACAACGCCCAGCTACAAGCCCGAGATGGAAGGAGAGTATCGATTCGCGAGGAGCTCCGAGCAGGTGCGCGTTGCGGAAGAGTTGCATGATCTTTATTCGACGGCGGGTGCGCTGGTCGTGGATGCACAGGGACACGGAATCATCTCAGCCAAGATCGCATCTACGGTGCATGATACGTTCCATGCCTTGATGCTCACCGAGCTGGATCGATACGGCAGAGCAACACCGATGCTGCTCGAAAACATCAACCTGCGGCTGGCGCTATCGGTGACCGCCCGCAATGAATTAGGAATCATTGAGAAGGGAGACGCACGCGAAAACGCAACCCTGATTTACGGCGAAGTCCGCCCTGGCGGTCATTTTCGCTTTGCGAATTTCGGACATCCTCCACCGCTAGTGTTCTTGGCGGAGTATCGCAAGTTCATGAACATCAATGAAAGCCGTATGGCGCAATTTCTTCCGCTCGGTTTGCAGATCCCAGCAGATCATCCGGATTATAAGAAGTACTACTCCGTGAACTTGCGGCAAACAGAGGTAGACGCTTCGGATCTCGGTGAGATCACACTGCTGAGTCCGGGAGATATTCTTGTTCTCTATACCGATGGAGTTTACGACGGCAGCGACCAACAAGGGCGTGAGCTAATGGAAGCGGTGATGCGCGAACACTATCGACAGTCGGCCAGGGACATCTGCAACGCGGTGCTGGATCATGCAATAAAGCGAGAT
>Ga0206844_10228_pt1 | contig 16935 bp, 13 predicted proteins | sample Alteio_BWOrgCont_22_FD_152907 | JGI IMG/M metagenome (GOLD analysis project Ga0206844, IMG submission 152907) | Enriched cells from forest soil in Barre Woods Harvard Forest LTER site, Petersham, Massachusetts, United States -... | ecosystem: Environmental > Terrestrial > Soil > Temperate forest >...
TACAAGATACCGATCACCAAACTCATGCGCGAGGGCTTAAAAAACCTCGGGCTGGGCACAAAAGAACTCGACCGCTCCAAAAACATGTTCATTCTTGGACTGATATGCTGGATGTATGAACGTTCTGTTGATTCCATCCATGAATTTATTGAGAAGAAATTTGCGCATACCCCTGAGATACACGATGCCAATGTAAAGGCATTGCGCATAGGCTACAATTATGGCGAAACGGCTGAAATATTTGTGGGCCGTTTCGAGGTAAAGCCTGCACCCATGAAACCCGGAATATACCGTGGCATTACCGGAAATCAGGCCATTGCCTATGGCGTAGTTGCTGCTTCGGTAAAATCGGGTATACCTGTTTTCTATGGCAGCTACCCGATAACGCCCGCATCTGATATATTGCATGAACTTGCCCGGCTTAAAAACTTTGATGTGATTACCTTTCAGGCTGAAGATGAAATTGCTGCCATAAGCGCTTCCATTGGGGCATCTTATGGAGGCAGTATGGGAGTTACCGCATCATCAGGACCGGGGATAGACCTGAAATCAGAAGCGATGGGGCTTGCCATGATGCTGGAATTGCCTTTGTTGGTTATTGATGTTCAGCGTGCGGGACCTTCAACCGGAATGCCTACCAAAACCGAACAGGCCGATTTACTATTAGCCTTATTTGGCAGGCATGGCGAAGCTCCTTTACCTGTCATTGCAGCCCAATCCCCGTCAGATTGTTTTGATGCCGTATATGAAGCGGTCAGAATTGCGATTGAGTGGATGACCCCCGTCATATTTTTAAGTGACGGTTATCTTGCCAACGGCACTGAACCCTGGAAATTCCCTTCGTCTGAGGACCTCGTTCCCATTCATGCCAATTATGCAACCCCATCATCAGATGGCGATGGCAAATTTTATCCTTATAAAAGGGATGAAAACCTGGTTCGCAAATGGGCTTTGCCGGGCATTCCGGGCTTTGAAAACCGCATTGGCGGTATTGAAAAAGAAGACCCAACCGGGAATATATCTTATGACCCGCTCAACCATGAAAAAATGGTTTATACCCGGGCACAAAAAGTTGCCAATATCGCAAATAATATTGCACCTCAAACATTGGATAGCGGCACTGAAAAAGGTAAAATCCTTGTACTGGGATGGGGTTCTACTTACGGTACCATAAAAACGGCGTGTGGTGAACTGCGTTCAGAGGGGATTGAAACCAGCCATGCCCAGATACGCTATTTGAACCCCTTTCCCGCCAACCTTGGAGAACTTCTTTTGGGTTTTGATCATATTTTGGTCCCGGAAAACAACATGGGTCAGTTGGCCATGCTTATCAGGAGCAAATACCTGATCAATACCATATCCCTGAATAAAATACAGGGGTTGCCGTTTACGGTTTCTGAAATCAAAGAAAAGGTGAAAACCATTTTGAACGTACACGAAAAATGAAAAGAACCGATATACTGGAGTACATAAAATCCGAGTTTCATTCTGAACCGTTTACCCCCAAAGACCTGGCTACCGATCAGGACGTGCGTTGGTGCCCCGGATGCGGTGACTATTCCATCCTGAAACAGGTTCAAACCGTAATGCCGTCCCTCAATATCCCCAAAGAAAAGATTGTGTTTGTGTCAGGGATAGGTTGTTCCTCACGCTTTCCGTATTACATGAATACGTATGGCATTCATTCCATTCATGGACGCGCGACGGCTATCGCCACAGGACTCAAAACAGCACGCCCTGACCTAAATGTATGGATCGTGACCGGTGATGGCGATGCGTTATCCATTGGCGGCAACCATTTTATTCATCTTTTGAGAAGTAAGAAGTGAGAAGTGAGAAGTGAGAAGTGAACGGTAAATGGTAAATGGCACTTAGGCGCAAGCCCATTCCCAAATTCCCAAATTTCCAAATTCCCAAATAGTTCAGTAAGCCCTTTCATCCCTGTTTTCATAAAAATTGACAAAGGACCTGTTGGCGACCTTGTTTCCACCTGGCGTAGGGTAATTCCCTGTAAAATACCAGTCGCCAGTATGGTCCGGACAGGCTTTATGCAAGTTGTCAACGGTCTGGTAAATAACTTCAACCTCCGCTTTTACATTTGCGGATTTGAGCATAGATGCTATTTTACGGCTTATCTGTTCGTCTGTATATTCTTCATAAACCCGCTTCACAAAATTGGGCGCTCCTTTTTCGGAACCTTGTTCTTTGCATTTCAGATATATTTCTTGCAGTATCCCGTCTTTCCCTTCATCAGCCAACAGCCCGATAGCGGCCTTAAAGGCGATAAAGTCTCCCAGTTTGCTCATGTCTATTCCGTAGCAATCAGGATACCGGATCTGTGGCGCTGAAGAAACAATCACTATTTTCTTTGGGCCGAGCCTGTCAAGAATCCTTAAAATACTGTTTCTCAAAGTCGTGCCTCTTACAATAGAATCATCAATCACAACAAGGTTGTCTGTTCCAGGCTTTACAACGCCGTAGGTGGTATCATATACGTGTGATACAAGGTCTTTGCGCTGACTATCGGAAGTGATAAAAGTACGCAATTTGGCGTCCTTTACGGCTATTTTTTCTGTCCGTGGTTTTAATGCAAGTAGCGTATCAAGTTCACCGTTGCTGATATTCCCTTCCTTGATTTTTTGCTTTTTAAATTGGTTCAAATAATCACCAAGGGCTTCGTTCATACCTATATACGATACTTCTGCAGTATTGGGTATATATGAAAAAACAGTATTTTCCATATCATAATCTATGGCTTTCAGCACATCCGGCGCAATAAGCCTCCCAAGTTGTTTGCGTTCATTGTAAATATCCTTATCAGTACCCCTTGAGAAATAGATCCGTTCAAAGGAACACTGTCTGATTTCTTTTTCTTCCAATATCCTTGGCTGCGAAACGGTACCGTCTTTTTTGATAATGAGTGCATGACCCGGTTTTACAGCCTGTATCTTGTTATAATCTATGTTAAAAGCGGTTTGTATGGGCGGGCGTTCAGAGGTTACCACCACCATTTCGTCATCCTCATACCAGAATGCCGGCCTGATGCCGTTTGGATCGCGGAGAACAAATGCATCTCCATGACCGATTAGCCCTGCCATAACATATCCACCGTCGAACTGTTTTGCTGATTTTTTAAGGATTTCAGCCACGTCAAGCTCCTCAGAAACCATGTTCTGGATATTTTGAAGGGCATATCCTTTTTTGGCAAGCTTATCATAAAGAAAGTCAACATTTTCATCCAGGTAATGCCCGATTTTTTCCATTACGGTTACCGTATCGGTATGGTTGAGCGGGTGCTGGCCAAGCTCGATGAGCTTTTGAAACAGCTCATCGTTATTTGTCATATTGAAATTACCGGCCAGGACCAGGTTCTTGCTCATCCGGTTGTTCTCCCGCAAAAACGGGTGGCAATATGACATTCCATTGCTGCTGTGCGTGGCATAACGAAGGTGCCCAAGCAATAATTCACCCATAAAAGGCAAACCAGGAGGTAGTATGTTTTCTTCAACACCGTTGATGTCCGTAAACCTTCCCTCTAAAAGCTGCTCATGGATTCTATTGAATATAAGTGAGATCGCATTCGATGAATCAGAGCGTTCCCTGAAAATAAATGGCAGCCCCGGTTCCGCATCCAGTTTTAACGAAACCACGCCTGCGCCATCCTGGCCACGGTTGTGCTGCTTTTCCATGAGCAGGTACAACTTATTGAGTCCATAAAGGCTGCTTTCGTATTTTTCCTTGTAAAAAGAGAGGTCTTTTTTAAGCCTGATCAGCGCTATTCCGCATTCGTGTTTTATTTCTTCGCTCATCCTATGGGATTCGAGGTGCAAAATTACGGAAAATTGGGGAGAAGGAATGCAATGGGACCGGTACCTGTATCTGTCATTACACAAAAGGATCATACCAGGGCTAAATATGAATGGACCCGGGGGTATTTTCAGATGCATGAAGATGGTTTTTAAAAATATTTTTCAAACTTTCAAGTTATCCTTTCATGCGATCAAGCGCTATTTCCCAAAGGTCAGCGTATGGAACAATTTCCAGTCCGTCATAGCTGTTTACATGGCTGTACACACTCGTTTTTAGCTTTTCAAAGTATTTAATGGTCTTTTGGGAGGTCAATGTCCTTTCATAAGAACACTTATCCGCTATGAGGAGCATCTTTATGAATATCTGGCTTTTATAAATGGCGTCTTTGATGAAATAACGGTTGGCGTATCTTTTTAGCGCTTCTGTTTTATCAACCAGCTTGCCAAAATTCCCCTCCAGCAACAATAATATTGCCTGGAAGATCAGTATTGAAGTATTGAACCCTTCCTTGTCCTTATTGAATATGAGGGTTTCATTCAGGAAATTGCTGATCCTGAATTTCTTTTCGTCCAGCTTTTTCACATTGACATCCAATGCTTTGTTTACCATATAATTATACGCCTCAAATAATTTCCACTTTTCCTGGCGGTTCCTGTTCAGGAATATAAAATGGGGAGCTGTAGTGATTTCAAGGACCGTTTTGCCGCCCTGCGCATAATTTCTATTGTGCATGCAGAGCAGAAAATAATATTCCTTATAAATAAACCAGTTGTTGGAATGTAATTTGAACAGGGTTTCGCACTTGCCCGCGCTTATCTGCCCTGCCCGATAATCGCCCACGCAGAGATGGCAGTACAGTTGCTGGAGGCTCAATTCGCCGATTCGGACATCATATTCGTATGATTTATATTTCCCTACAAATGTTTCAAATTCCTGCCAGGTTTGCATGGCTGAGTCATAATCCTGAACAAGACATTCGTAGAATGCTTTCACACGATAATAATTTAAACCCACCTGGTACACAGGATATTCGCGGAACAGCTCTTTTACAGATTGAAGGTTTTCCGAAGCCCTTGAGATATTATCAGGTTTAAGCAGGTTGGTATTAGCCTGGGCAGCGTTAAGGGCTTCCAGGTATTCGGCGGCTTTATCTGTAGCGTATGCCAATCGGTGATACTGCTCTACCAGCGCATTGTAATGGTCAAAAAACCCTTTGTTGCCAAGGTAGCTATGCTGTTTTCTCAAAACTTTGGCACAGAAAAGGGCTACATCAAACAACTCAAATTCCTGCGCTTTTTTCAAAGTGGATTCTGCAAGACCAACACCCGCATGGCTGGCGCTGAACATTATTAAAATATTTATACAGTAGCAGTTACGTATACATGTTTTCACAGCCCTTATATAAGGCCGGGCATTTTCTTTGTTCAGGTCTAAGAAAAGCATGCTGTTTAACAGTCTTTCATTCAGGCGTTTTTTGAACATCCAGAATTTACCTGAACTTTTGCGCGCCCCGATCATGTCTGCCACCTCATCTTCCGTTTTGATTTCATCTGTTGCCAATGCGCTGACAACCTTTGAATACCGGTTTTCAATGGGAAAAGAGTCCGCATAGAGCGTTTCAATCTTTTTTGCCCTGAACTGTGTGAGGATTTTAGCTATTTCCCTTATTTCTTCCATGACGTATCTCACGCAAAATAAGTCATTTAATTCAATAACTCATATTATTTAACTAAAAATATTTGCACTTTGAGATGTTAGGAACCTGCAAATTCCGCCTTGTGCACGGTATGCATATATACAAGATTTGCGAAACACTAAACCTGATCATATTTAAAGAACAACGGACACTAAATACTTAGACAAATATGAAAAAGGTTTTCCTCTTCTTGCTATTCTTCTCTTGCATGTTGCGTGCAGGACATGCAGGCCCAATCGTGAATATCGTTGGGGCCACCGAAGTAAATGTAGGTAATATTGATCCCTACACGATAACGCCCGTGATTGGGAGCAGCTATGAGTGGACTGTCTCCGGCGGCGAAATCATTTCCGGCCAGGGAACAGACAACATTATGGTACAATGGGACGAAGCAGGCCCAGGCTACATAGAAGTAAATATAGACAATGGTGCCGATATCGTGATCATTGATACCGACTCAAGCTATAACTGAAATTAAAAGTACACGTATATAGAGGGTTCAAAATCTTTCTTTTTATGTCTTGATTTAACAATGCTAGCTAAACAAGAACCCGAGGATTGCGGGATTCCCTCCGAAACAACGTAGGAGGGGGTCCCTGTTTTGGGGGAATCTCATGGTTTTCACGGATAAAGGAATAGCGGAAGGTATTGAGAAAGAGGATGGTGAGGCGGAGGAGATTTGTGGGATTTGAATAAAAATTTACAAAAGACAAACTCATTTATGACCTAAAACTCAAATAAATAAAATACCATGGAAAATCACCCAAATTCTCAATCACCATTATCTATAAGGGAAATTGAAATCGTAAAATTGCTTGCTACAGGAAAAACAACTAAGGAAATAGCGGATGAGTTATACTTATCTGAAGATACTGTAAAAACCCACCGTAAAAACATCCATCATAAAGCGAATTGCAGCAATTCTGTTGAGCTAATCAACTATTGCAGAGCCAATAACATAATCACATTTTAAAAATACCCAATATTGGGTAATGGCGGTATAAAAGAGATTTTGTTGCTTTGGCATCAAATTTTATTTAACCTTAAATGTAAGTTTATGAAAAAATTTAAATCACCAAACCCGAAAAGACCAACTTTGTGCATTGCCCCGTATTCAAATTTGAATACGAGAAAACCAAATTTTAACCTTGGTACTATTAGCAGATTGTGTTTTGCCGCTTTTATCATTAGCTTCCTACCTTACCAGTGTTTTGGGACTATTTTTATTGGTCCCGGTCTAACCACTAAATCAAGTAATTGGAGCCCTGGTGATAATGTAGAAATACAGGCTGGTGGCGTCTTGCAAATTAATTCAGGAGTAACTGTTACCATGCCGGCAAACGATAAAATAACAGTGGACCCAAATGGGGAATTAAAAGCTGTTGGCACAAGCTTATCCAATGTTGTTTTCACCTGCTCTTCAGGGCATTGGGCCGGAATCGAAATTTTGGGCAATCCTTCAACCCCGTGGCAGCCGAGCATTGCCTCAATGAGCAGTATGACAATAGGTACATCTACTAACAAAGGGTGCGCATATCTGGATTATTGTACGATACAGAATTGCAATTATGGTACCGTTTGTGGCTCAATAATTATAAGTTCGCCGTACAACTACCTGAAAATTTTTGCAGGCACCAGCAAGGGTGGGGGGGTACTGTTTGCAGACAATTGCACTTACCAGTATTTTGATTATGTGGGTATTGCATTCTCGCCTCTTACATCGGCTTCTAACAACTCAATTATTGAAAATAACCACATCTACCTTGATTATAATAATACAGGTGCTATGGGAATTGCATTATTCGGGATTGGTAATATGCCCATTGAATTCAATTACTTAAGGTGCAGGTTATACAGTACCACGGTAAATATTTTTAATATTAAAGCCACTACTTTTGGGATATATGTAGGAGGATCAGGCATGAATGTAGTTGATAATACTTTTGTAGGGTTCCAGGAAGCAGTTGATATTCTTGATAACACGGGCACATGGAATAAACTTATTTCAGGTAATACTTTCACGAACAATGTCAGTGATATTTCTACCGAAGATGTTTATCATACTACTGTATATGACAATTCTTCAACAAAAAATACAACTGGTGTAACCCTAACCTCAAAAACGATAGGAGGTCAGTTTTTTGATGCCTATTTTGGCAACGATTTCTCAATTATTGATAATAATGTATCTGTAAGTCACCGTGATAATTATATTAACCCACTGGCCTTATGGTATGTAGGCTCATTCGCGCCTACAGGAAACCTGACCCAGTACAATGTCATGAATACATATTTCAACGGGATTGAGAATTCAGCCGTTAACACTGGCATGCAATATACCTGCAATGAGTTTATTAATACTGCCGTAGATATATATGACGAGCTTGATAATGATGGCTCGCCCCAGGGCAGCCCGACTTTGGGACGTGCCAATACATGGCATACAGGCTGCACGGGGAATTCTCAATGGCAACGGGCAGCCGGGGTTGGGGCAGTCAATTATTATTGGAAAACATTCGGACAACCAGTCTGCGATAACATATCTGAACATGGCGCTGGTACAGCACCTCCAACCTGTACCTATACTATGTGGCTTTCATCGCCCAACCTTTCTAAAAATGACCTTAACAATACGATGACAGCACTGGGGACTTTACCGGCCTATCCTTACCTGATGACGGGTACGCAGCTTGATGATTATAAAAGCCTGAACTTTCAGCGCGATTTCGATTTGAGCCAGCTCATCCAGTATTATGAGGATACGGCCATGTATGACTCTGCCTTCTATACCATGAGCGCTTACCCCTGCCTGAAGTCGGACCTGGATAAAATTAATTTGCTGATAGCGCTTGACAGTTCCTATGCCAGCTATTCGACGCTGGAAACAAATATTTCAAATGATCTGAGCCTTTGCTCTTCGGGCTCAGGCCATTGCGATAATATGTATTATGACAGTACCTCAAGCGCGTTGGCCACCACCTATTACCCGATGTACATTGATCTTAAAAAGCACTATTTTTCAGATTCGGTTATCAGCGCCTACAGCACCACACTCACCACGATAGCCAATGATTCCATGAGTTTTTTCGCAGGCTCGGCCAGATCAATCCTGCAAACACAGGCCGATAGCTTTTTCACCGTTTATATGCCGCATGACAGTGACTATTCATACCCTGTTTTATACCCTGAATCTCCGGGCATTCCTGATACATCCGGTGGTGAGGCACCTGAACTGGGAATTAAAGTAAGCAGCGTTGGGTTTAATAGCTGGAAAATTTATCCAAACCCCGCATCAACATCTTTATCAGTTTCATCGTCAGATGCTGATGCCTTGCAAGGCGAGGCCGTGCAATACAGGATTTATTCGCTCTTAGGCTCCGAAGTACTAAGCGGAACTATTGACCAGATGACAACAGCTATCAATATATCTTTGCTCGATGCGGGAGAATATGTGCTAAAGCTTTCAACCAAAAATGGCACAAAATCATTTAACTTTGTTCGTCAATGATTTATTACTTAAATGGACAATAACCATACATCACAAGCCGGGCTGAAAACCTGGCTTGTGATTTTTATTTTAGTTTGCGCCTTCAGCGCCAAAGGCCAGTATGAAAAAAAGTTCAGCTTCAATGGCGTTGTAAGCGTATTGGCAGAGACTTATGACGGTGCCTTGCTGGTGGAAGAAGACCCTAACACGCCGACAGGCCCGGTTTTGTTATTAAAATACACGCTTGAGGGCAAAGAACTATGGAGGAAACAGTTTGACAATACACTCTGGATAACAGGCGCCACCGCTACTGCTGATTCAGGGTTTATTGTAGCATCAGTGATGGAACCTCCTTATGCAAATACTGCTAATTTCGATACCACTGGAGATATTGCCCTGATCAAGTTTGACAAATGCGCCAATATGCAGTGGGCAAGGTATATACCTGGGCACGGCAGTGAGCCGGTAAATGTGGTAGAAAACAATCATAATTTTTTCCTGGTGGGGATGTATATAGCCAGCGACGACCAGAACCACCGCAAGCCTATTACTATCTTGAAATTCAACAGAGAAGGCTCCTTAATTACTTACAATTATTACGAAGGCGACTATAGTGTACTATATACCAATCCGAACACAGACACACTGTATCTAATGCAAGATCTTTCCATCGCCTTACCTGGCGATACTGGTCTTTTTTACCTATTTGCAGGGATTAGCGCTTTGGATACTAATACCAACAGGTTAGAAAGGCTGGTGATAGGCTACAAAGACTCGATTTACAATGAGTACGGTCCGTTAATTATTGGCAGCAATAAAATAAGAGCATTGACCCAGGCAAGGCCTGTTAGTACTGCGCCTCCTATTATGTTTTCAGATTGGACAAAATCTCTAAGGCCACCGGTAGGGGACACCGAATTTCGATACGACATAGTGCCCAACTGGAATATTTATCCTTATGATGCCAGTTTTTTTCATGATACTATAGTCACCTTTAATTCGTTATTAGATAGTATAGGGGAGATTTATGCATCAATGCGGCTCTATGATACAAGCTATAAAATGATAAAGGAGTCTGTGATCAATAACCATAATTACACAGAATTCCCGAACTCCTATTTAAACTTGTCCAACAATCATTTTATCGCAACTACGCAATACGGACCAAATAACTATTCAAACAGTTTTTATTTGTTTGACAGTAAATTAAACCCTCTCTCCTGGCCCACGGTACCGCCCGCCAAAGGCTATGACTGGGCCTGCAAAACCTCAATCCCGACGTTTCAGGAAATTGATCCTAACAAGGTATGCACACGCGTATATGTGGCCAAAGATACCTCAAGGCCCAACTGGACATTTCTATCTGTAAACGAGCCTGCTGCGCAGGCAACCAATGCAGGCGGCGGCTGGCTTGCATGGCCGCAGCCTGCATCGCCCGGGGGCTCATTCAATTTATACTCAGGCGCTTTATCCCATGGCATTGCCAACAATATGCCTATAGAGATCATTTTTTACGATTGCCTGGGCAAAAAGGTTTCCTCAGTTCGGGCAGTACAGAATGGCAAAGGACAATTTTATATAAGGTCATTGCCTATATCAGTTCCGGGGCTTTATCTCGCTGTGCCAACAGGTTATAATTCAGCGGTACAAATGGGAAGTTTCAAGGTTATGGTGAAATAAAATAAAGGCTAACTCCTCTATCCGTTGCCTACAGGTTGCGAATCCCCAAGCCCGAGCCTCCCCATACTTTCCCTCCCCTTTCAGCGTTTTTCTTTAAATTCGTTCCGGTTTCGGGAACAGATACGCGGCTGAAAGGTTGTTAGATAGATTGCAGGGAAAGAGGATGGAGAAATTCTGGAGAGTTGTACGAAAGACATTGTTGTTTGGGGTTATTGCCTTTGTGGTGCTGTCCATTGCGGCCGCGCTGCTTACCTACATATACCAGGATGACATCAAGGCGATGGCTGTTAAACAGGTAAATGCCAACCTCAATGCCAGGGTCATCATCAGCGGCGCTGATATTGATATTACGTTCTTTTCTACCTTTCCTAATGCGGCCATTGAGTTCAGGAATTTTAAGATATTAGAACCGGGCAGTAAAACTGTGGTACTTGTCCAGGCCAAAAGGCTTGATTTTGAGTTCAGTCCATTAGACCTGATCAACGAGCATTATCATATCAGCAGCATATTTTTGGCTGATGCCGTGATAAACCTTAAAATTGATGGCAACGGAAACCCCAATTATAATATCCTGAAACCGGATACCTCCAAAACCAAAGATACCACCGTGGCTTCACCTCTTGATATCCGCCTCAAACATATCCGCCTCAAAAACGTGAAGCTGAGCTATAATGACCTCCAGGAAAAGCAGGAAGCTGAGCTGCAAATAAATGATTGTGCATTTGCAGGGAACTTTACAGATGCACAATATGACCTGAAAACCAACCTCGACCTGGAGGCCGAAAATGTAACGACAAATGACAGACAATACCTTAAACACAAGCGAATTGTAGTAGATGGAGCGTTGCGGATAGACAAACTGACAAAGAAGTACGAAATACAGGCCTTTAAACTGAAATTTGACAATGCTATCTATGCAGCAAAGGGTTTTGTACAGCAAAACGTCAAACGCTACCAGACTGATCTCTACATAGACGGTGCGGATGCGGGCATCCAGACCCTTGTATCATTACTGCCCAACAACCTCAGCGCCCAACTGAAAGACTATCAAAGCACCGGCCAGGTGAGCTTTAATGGACGCATCAAAGGCTATTTTGGCAAAAACGAGATGCCTGATATTGACTTCCGGTTCGGCATCAGCAACGGTGCTATTCACGACAGCAAACATTCGCTTGGCCTTGAATCCGTGAACCTTAGCGGGGAATATTCAAATGGAAAAAGCCATGACGCGGAAAATTCTTACCTGCATATCAACCATTTCACGGCAAAACTTAACGGGCGGCCACTTGACCTGAAATATTCCATGGATAATTTCCTGGACCCAACCATACAAACCTCATTGAATGCAGATATTGACCTGAAAGACCTGCGTAACTTCGTCACAATCCCCGGCCTCGACAGCCTGAGCGGTGAGGTACAGATCAATGCCTCATTTAACGGCAAAATCGCTGATCTAAAACATTTTAGCAGCATAGGCAAAACCAGACTTGAAGGTAAAATGCAGCTCAAAAACGTAACCGTGAAACCAAATGGTCAGAGGTTTGCTTATAAAAACCTTTCGGGGCATTTTGAAACAGATGGCAATGACCTTGAAGTCAGTGATTTTGCCGGCACCTGTGGCAGATCAGATTTTAAACTCAATGGGACATTTAAAAACCTGGCCTCGTTTTTATTCCTGCCTAACCAAGCACTGAATGCCAGCACCGATTTGCAATGCCATTTTATAAACCTTGGTGATTTTATGATCAAATCAGGTTCCCCTGCTGTCGGCGGTTCTGGAGATGGACATTTCAGCCTTCCGGCATTTATGTACTTCAATTTTAACCTAAAAGCGGACAAATTCGTATTTGGACGGTTTGAAGCCGAAAACATTTCCGGGTCGGTTTTAACGGCTAAAAGTAGTATTACCATGAAAAACATCAGCATGAATACCATGTCAGGCTCTGTGCAACTGAATGGAAATATTGTGGATGCGGGAGAGGGCCGGTTTGACGCCACCGCGCATGCCATCCTGAAAAGTATAGATGTGAAGCAGTGTTTTTATGAATTCGACAATTTTGGGCAAACCTACTTTACCGATCAATATATCAGTGGCCGGATTGATGCCACACTCGACTATAAAGGACAGTGGAACAGGGATATGAGCCCGGATTCCAAAAGCATTGTCTGCGATGCGGATATAACGGTATATGACGGTGAAGTAAACCAGTTTCCACCTTTTATCAGGCTCGGTAAATTCCTGAAAGTCAAATCTCTTGATGATATTCATTTCAGTGAATATACCAATAAAATCCTGATCAGTGACCGTGTGATCACCATACCCAAAATGGACATCAAGAGCAATGCAGTGAATGTAACCCTGGCCGGAACCCATACCTTTGATAACGTGATGGATTACCACCTGGTTGTGAACATGAGCCAGATGTATTTTGGCTCCAGGCAAGATTATGAAGACGAATTCGGCGAAGTGGAAGTGGATAAAAATGGAGGCATTAATATACCTTTGACAATGAAAGGCCCTGTGGAAAAGTATGTAATAAAATATGATACCAAAAGCTCGATTAAAAATATCGGTGCTGGTTTTAAGGAAGAAGGAAAAGAAATAAAAAAAATATTGAGTAAACCCAGTTCTCCAAATGCGAAACCCGGAGAAGACCTGAACAGGAAAACAGATGATATAGAACTGTCTAATAATGAAAGCGATGACGATAATGATGATGTGCCGAAGAAAACAAAAAAGCATGCCGCAGAAGACAGCGCCCGAAGCAATGCCTTTAAGAATGCCTTTAAAAAATTGAAAAACAATCCATAAAGTAGCCTGATGATCATCGAATTCACGAATACAAAACGTTGGAAAGTCTTACTTATGATGGGTGCGGTATCCATCAGTATATTCTTCCTGCTGTTTACCCGATACCTTGTGAATGAATTATCGGCCAGGGAATTAACTGAGGTTAAAAAAATTGTCCATGCTTTTGAACAACTCAATGACCCAACCATCAAAAACTATGAAGAGATCCGCAAAACCCTTCAGTCAGCCACCATACCGATTATAGTGGTAAATGAAAAAGGACGGGTGACCAATTTCCGCAACCTTGATTCGACAAAAATTTATATCAAGGGGGAGAAAAGCAAAATAGATTCGTCGTATCTGAATAGCCAATATAAGCTGATGAAATGGTTTCACAGTCCTATCCCTATAAAGATTGATGAAAACAAATACCAGTACATTTATTACAAGGAGCAGCAGGCCATCACCTTACTGCGATTTTTCCCTTATATACAACTTATATTAATTGCACTTTTCCTCGCTATTTCTTATGTGGCATTTAATACCAGCCGCATATCTGACCAGAACAAGGTATGGGTGGGGATGGCCAAAGAAACCGCACACCAGATTGGTACGCCTCTTTCCTCTATGATGGCCTGGATTGAGTACCTTAAAACAACCAATGAAGCGCCGACTGAAAACCTCCTCGAAGAACTGAGCAAAGATGTAAAACGCCTGGAAATCATTACAGAAAGATTCTCCAAAATTGGTTCTACGCCTGAATTGAAAATATACAATATCTACCATACCATACACGAATCCATTGACTATCTGAAAAGCAGAATATCGGACAAAGTAAATATTATCATTTCACCTGAGAGTGACCAGGATGCCAAAGCGGCCATCAATAAAAACCTTTTTAGTTGGGTGGTAGAAAACCTGGTTAAAAATGCTGTTGATGCAATGAATGGCAAAGGCGAAATCAACTTCTTTATCCGCCAGGGAAAAACTTCAGTTTACATCGAAGTAAAAGATAACGGAAAAGGTATCCCGCGTTCCAATTTCAGCCTGGTATTTAAACCCGGGTTCACTACCAAAAAGCGCGGCTGGGGGCTGGGGTTGTCCCTGTCAAAAAGAATCATAGAAAATTACCATAACGGAGAGCTCATTGTTAAGGATTCAGAAATTGGAAAGGGGACTACCTTTAGGATACGGCTTAAAAAGCCTGTGCAATCGCCTGAACTCCACACCGAAAAAATCCCGAGCAGGCGCAATAAGTGGGATTTGCGGGATTAAAGGAATTGTTCAGACAATTTTCCCCATATTTGTACCCGAAAGATTAGATTATGGTAATATCAATGACAGGCTTTGGCAATGCCGTTTCGGAAACGCCGGAACTTAATATCCGTGTTGAAGTAAGGTCGCTCAATAGCAGGGGACTTGACTTGAGCATACGGGTGCCAAAAGCCCATTCTGAAAAAGAAATCACCCTTAGGTCAAAGCTCAGTACGCGTTTGCAACGGGGGAAAGTTACTATCAACATCGAAACAGAAGCTACCGGTTCTGTGGCAGCAAAGAACCTCATTAATACGGAACTATTGAGAACTTATTACAAAGAACTAAGGGCCATTGCGGGGGAAGAGGGCGCACTTGGTGAAAATCTTTTATCAGCATTGATTACCAGGCCTGAAATGATCCAACCTTTTTCTGAAGATTCAATCATGGGAAAAGATGATTGGCCTGAGATAGAAAAAACATTAAATGAAGCGCTTGACAGGTTTGATGGGTTTCGCAAAGCAGAGGGTGAGGCACTGCATGTGGAACTGGTAAGTTATATTCATAGCATTGGCAAAAGCCTTCAAAAAGTAGTCATACAAAAGGATACCCGTATTGAAAAAATCAAAACCGAGCTTCGGGAAAAGCTGGGTATTATTATTGAGGAAGGTCGTATTGATGAAAACAGGTTTGAACAGGAGCTTATTTATTATGCTGAAAAACTGGATATTACAGAAGAAGTGGTAAGGTTAAAAACACACCTGAACTATTTCATCGAGGCCATGGAAGATGTAGCCCCAGGCAAAAAACTGGGTTTCATTTCACAGGAAATCGGCCGGGAGATCAATACAATTGGTTCTAAGGCCAACGATGCAGACATACAAAAGGACATTGTAATGATGAAAGAGGAATTGGAAAAAATAAAAGAACAATGCCTTAATGTATTGTAATGCAGCTTCATAAAATAGTCATATTATGCGGCCCATCAGGTTCTGGCAAGACAACCCTCACCAGGCATCTTATGCAGACTACCCCGGAGCTGGCATTTTCCATTTCGGCCACCACACGCGAAAAAAGAGGTTCTGAAAGAGACGGTAATGACTATCATTTCCTTTCTGTTGAGGATTTTAAAAATAAAATTACCCGTGATGAATTTGTAGAATATGAAGAAGTATATAACGGATTGTTTTATGGGACATTGAAAAGCGAACTGGAAAATATCTGGAACAAAGGGAAAACCCCCATCCTTGATATTGATGTAGTGGGCGCCACAAATATCAAAAGCACGTATGCCCCAAATGCATTGACCATATTTGTACACCCTCTGTCATTGGAAAACCTGAAACACCGCCTGCACAAACGGGCAACTGAATCCATTGAAAGTTTTGCCAACAGGATACATAAAGCTGAGGAAGAACTGAATGCAGCAGAAACATTTGACAGGATTGTTTACAATGATGATCTTGAAAAAGCTGTCGAAAAGACGAAAGAATACATTCATCAATACCTGCAAGAAGACAATAAAACCAAATAGTGAAAACCGGGCTGTTTTTCGGGTCGTTTAACCCCGTACATATAGGGCACCTCATTATTGCAAACCAGTTTGCACAAAATGCAGGACTTGATCAGGTCTGGTTTGTAGTATCGCCCCAAAACCCGCTAAAAGATTCGCGCGAGCTTCTGGACCAGCAGCATCGCCTTAATATGGTGCAACTTGCTATAAATGATAACCCTGCCCTTAAGGCTTGCGATATTGAGTTTCATTTGCCGAGGCCTTCCTATACCATTGATACCCTGCACGAACTAAACCAGCACTATCCTGAAAATACCTGGGCACTGATCATGGGCGCAGATACGGTTGATACCCTGCCCAAATGGAAAAATTATGAGGAACTGGTATCTAAATATGAAATGCTTGTTTATCCAAGGCCAAATTATCCAATTGATGAAGCCAGGTTACCTCCGGGCATTAAGCTTATCAATGACGTTCCGGTGATAGATATTTCCGCCACCTATACCCGAACTGCAATCAAGTCAGGAAAAAATTGCCGTTACCTTTTGCCTGAAAAGGTATATGAATACATTATGGTGAACGGACTGTATGGGAATAAATCTATTTGAAAATCAGACAATGAGGCAATTAATTTACATATCGTCCGTTTGTCTAATTGTCTCATTTCCAAATTGCCTCATCGTCCAATTGCCTAATTGTCTGAT
>Ga0206844_10229_pt1 | contig 16842 bp, 11 predicted proteins | sample Alteio_BWOrgCont_22_FD_152907 | JGI IMG/M metagenome (GOLD analysis project Ga0206844, IMG submission 152907) | Enriched cells from forest soil in Barre Woods Harvard Forest LTER site, Petersham, Massachusetts, United States -... | ecosystem: Environmental > Terrestrial > Soil > Temperate forest >...
AGGTCATTCGTCGCGCTCGCGTCCCTGCAATCTATTTTCTGAGGGAACGGTCTATTGAGCTCACCGATTAGAATGACGGTTGTAGAAATGCCGAAGCTCGCCCCCAGCGGCGAAGGTCGTGACGCTCTGTTTGCAAATGACCAGGGAGATCTCCCGCTGGAAGCACGGAGAGTCCTAGTGCAGGTGCTCCTCGGGCCGTCCATCGATGCGCGCCGACAAACCAAGTTGTGGCCTATCTTGCTGCGACATGAGGCGATCATTCGGTCTCGCCTTCATGAACTGTTCCTAGAATTGGTAATTGATCGGGATCAAGAGGTTGCATTTACCCGGCAGGTACTGTCGGACGAACTCGATGTTCCAGTTTTGCTCCGCCGAGCCCCTTTGACTTTTCTGGATTCAGTACTACTGCTTTTTCTGCGTCAACGCCTGACGCAATCCGACGCTCAAGGAGAACGTGCGGTGCTTGCGCACCAGGAAATGGTGGAGCATCTAACGATCTTTGAGCGTCAGGGCAATGTCGATCGCGCCAAGTTTGAACGACAAGTCGACAATGCGATTGAGAAGGCGAAAAGGCATAGTCTTCTGCAGAAAATCCGAGGTAGCGAGGACCGCTACGAAGTATCGCCCACGCTAAAGCTCTTATTTCCCGCCGAAGAAGTCCAATCGCTGGCTGGCATCTATGCGAACTTGGCTGTCGCTTCATCCGAACCGGTCTCCGATGACGAAGACCCACTTGGCGGTACAGATGTTGAGGAAGATTCGTGATGGAAGCAAATGCCAATGGGGACTTCCTCGCTGAGCCAGAAGGTGCGCTAGACCAATTTCGGCTGGTCCGGATGCAGACATACAATTGGGGCACCTTCTCTGGCATCTCCGACTTCCCCATCTCAGAGGTAGGATTTCTCTTCGTAGGGCCATCCGGGTCAGGAAAATCCACCATCCTTGATGCACATGCGGCACTCTTAACCCCACCGCGGTGGGTGGACTTCAACGTTGCTGCACGCGAGGCAGACCGCCATGGAAAAGATCGCAATGTCGTGACCTACGTGCGAGGAGCCTGGGCCCAGCAAACGGGAGACAGTGGAGAATATGTATCACAATACCTGCGACCGGATACGACCTGGTCAGCGATCGCGGAGACATATCGCAACCGCCAGGGGAAACATGTCGTCCTTGCACAGCTCCTGTGGATTCGCGGTAAGTCAACAGCGACCACTGATGTGAAGAAGGCCTATTTAATCTTGGAACGCGGATTTGATATTCGCGAGTTCGAGTTCTTTCCAAAAAGCGAGTTTGAAGTAAGGAAGATTCGTCCCTCTCTGCCGGATGCCTTCGTGCGGGATGAATTCAGCGCTTATCAAGAACGATTCCGGCGGCTGCTCGGTATCGACAACGAGATGGCCCTACGACTGTTGCATAAAACTCAGTCGGCAAAGAATCTTGGGGACCTGAATACCTTCCTGCGAGATTTTATGCTCGATGTTCCGCAGACTTTCGAGATTGCCGATAGGCTGGTGGCGGAATTCGGCGAATTAAACTCGGCCCACCAAGCTGTCGTAGCTGCCCGACAGCAGATCGAGACCCTCGCACCGGCACGCAACGAGTTCAATAAGTTGACCCAGATGAAGACGACCCTGTCGGAGCTTGACGTTCTCTTAAACGGCGTCGACCCCTATCGAGAGCAGCACCGCAAGGTTCTTTTGGAAGGCCGGCTGAATGAGCTCCAAGTCGAACTCGAAGGCGCCAAACAGGAGGAACAGCGCCTGGTTATTATCGTGGACCAGGAGTTTGCAAAGTTGGGAGAGCTTCAAGATCGTCTACACGGTATGGGTGGTGGTCTCATAGAGCAACTGCAAAAGCAACTCGAAGAGGCTGAACACGACAAGGGCAATCGTATCCAAAAGCGCAACCGGGCCTCAGATGCGTGCAAGGGGATGGGGTGGACTCTGCCCGAGGATCCGTACGCATTTGCACAACTCGCCGATGAAGCCCGGCAAAGGGTTTTCAGAGCGGAGGAACTCAGCGAAGCGCTTGAACGCCGCAAGGATGAGCTTAAGAATCAACAACGGGAAAAAACCGACGCGTTCCAGAAGGCAAGAAAGGAAATCGAAGCCATGGAACGGCAGTCATCAAACATCCCTTCCCGGATGCTTGATCTCCGGCATGCCCTTGCTAACGCGATTGGGATCGCTGCAGAAAAATTGCCGTTCGCCGGGGAATTGCTGGAGGTACGCGGGGATGAGCGGAAGTGGCAAGGCGCCATTGAACGCGTTCTGCACGCGTTCGCCCTATCGCTACTAGTGGATGAAAGGTATTATTCGGCTGTCTCGAGTTACTTGAACGACAAGTACATCGGCGAGCGGCTGGTCTATCTACGACTACTGGCACAAACAACGGTGCAGAAAACCATCTCCCAGAATTCGCTGGTTCGCAAGCTAAGTGTGGCAGCGGGCAACTATGCTGAGTGGCTGCGCGAAGAGCTACGGTCACGGTTTGACTACGAATGCACGGAAACTGTTCACGCATTCCGCAATGCGCAACGGGCCATCACTCTGCAGGGACAGGTGAAGCATGGTTCTACGCGGCACGAAAAGGACGATCGCTTTCGAGTGGATGACCGTGCACGATGGGTCCTAGGATTCGACAACAAAAGCAAGCTTGAGTTGTATAAGCAACAGGCATTTACTCTGGCAACAGATTTAGAGAGTTTGCGCCAGAAACTTGAGGACGCCAAGGGCGAGGAAAGCAAGCAACGGGATCAAATGCTTCACAGCCAAACTCTCGCGAATCTGACGTGGTCCGATATCGACGTTGCTTCCATCCTGGGCAAAATTACGAGCCTCGAGGAGCGGATCAAGGCCGAAAAGGCCTCTAGGCCCGATCTGGCTCGACTTGATGCAGATATTAAGGCTCAGAGTACATTGCATGAGGGTGCGGTCAAGGCAAAGAATGATGCCGCGGGATCGGTTTCCATAAGAGCGAAAGAAATCGAAACTAATACGAAACGGTTCGATTCTCTTTCCGAAGACCTTCTTTCGGAGTTACTCACCAGTTTACAGACGACTAAGCTTAACGAAAGATTTTCCCGGGTTGGCAAGCGCGTCACTTTGGAGTCTCTGGATCAGATAACCGTCCAGGTTGAACGAGCCTTGAATGATGATAAGAACAAGCTGAGTGTGGAGGCGGAAAGTCTTAAGAACTCCATTGAAAGGCGCTTCTCAGATTTCAACAGAAGCTGGCCAGCCGAGGGCGGTGGACTGGATGCCAGACTGGAAAGTGCGGAAGACTTCTTCGCCAAGCTTTGCCGGTTGGAAACTGATGGACTTCCCCGATTTGAAGAGCGATTTCTCACGCTCTTGCGAGAACAGAGCGATCAGAATCTGACCTTGCTCTCAGCGCGTCTAGACCAAGAGCGCAAGGGAATTCTAGATAGGCTGGAACTGGTCAATGAGAGCCTCCTAACCGCTGAGTTCAACCAGGGAACCCACCTTGTGATCGAACCGCTAGATAAAACGTTTGAAGACGTTCGGCTGTTCAAGGGAAGCTTAAAGGAAGCTCTCAGCCATTCGTTCAGCGACGAACCAGCGATGGCGGAGCAGCGTTTTGGGGTATTGAGTGCGTTGGTCAAGAAGATCGCGAGCCAAGAAACATCAGACAAGAACTGGCGGTCATTGGTTCTAGATGTCCGTCAGCACGTGGAGTTCGTAGCCAGAGAGCTTGACTCTCACGACGCCGAAGTTGAGATTTACCGCAGCGGCGCTGGAAAGTCGGGAGGTCAACGTCAAAAATTAGCAGCAACTTGCTTGGCAGCGGCCCTACGTTATCAGCTTGGGGGCCAAGACAGAGCGCTACCAAGCTTTTCCACTGTCGTTCTTGATGAGGCCTTCGACAAGGCCGATGCAGAATTCACAGCAATGGCCATGAACATCTTCAAGACCTTTGGTTTCCAGATGATTGTCGCAACGCCCCTAAAGTCGGTCATGACCCTGGAACCCTTCATCGGCGGAGCCTGTTTTGTGCATATCCGAGAACGCAAGAACTCAGCGCTCATTATGATCGAGTACGATACTCAACAGCAACGATTGAAATTGCCGTTCCACATCCATGAGCCGGAAGCGACTACTATTTCCTGAAGAGGTCCGAGAATCCCTCACACGTCGGTTCGATAACCAACATCGGAATTGGCTTAACCAGCAGGGAGAGTGGCCTCTCGTGATGGCCCTGGGCTCACCTACTGAGCGCGACGTTACGGAAGATGCTCCTGGTATCCGAGCATGGGTAACTGCCTGGTCTGCTTGGCACGACACAGGTGAAATTTCTTGGGAGGACCGCCAATGGCCCCGACTCGGGCAGCAGCGTATTCCGACGAGCTTCACGCTGGTATCGGCCGAGCAGCTAGCCACAGTGGTTGGCCAGCAGAGGCGATGGACCTGTGCCTGCGAACGCTATGGACGATTGATTATCCAATGGCCAATACTTGCCGGGAGTTCCGTGCTTCCACGGTACTTTGACGTTCTCGCTGACTACAGCGGCACTGATTTCGAGCGGCTCTGTTCGTTGATGTTATGGCTTGAACGCAACCCGAGGTCGGCCTTGTACCTTCGACAGCTGCCAATCGAAGGATTGGATACGAAATGGATAGAGCGACGTAAAGGCCTCGTCACTGATCTGGTTTGTGCAATCCGAGGCGAATTCCAGGAGGCCGACTTCTTTGCAGCGTGTGGCCTTCGGCGTCCTCGACATCGAATTAGGGTGAGGCTCCTGTGTCCCAGCTTACGGAAGGCTGTTGGAGGCCTGGAGGATCTCGAAGCTCCTCTTGAGGAGATTGCTGCCCTGCCGCTGGCTCCTGTCGCTGCCGTTATTGTGGAGAATCTCGAAACCGGTCTGGCATTGCCAGACCTACCTGGTGTCGTAGCTTTGATGAAGCTCGGCGGTGCAGTCGGTGTTCTCGATGTTGTTCCATGGCTGCAAGGAATCGATGCCGTGTACTGGGGAGACATCGACACACACGGGTATGCCATTTTGAACCACGCTCGGCGCGCACTACCAGGTCTGAGATCGGTCCTGATGGATAAGGAGACGCTTTTCAACTATCGGAATCTGTGGGTAGAGGAACCTGTGCAGAACGATGGCGCGGAGCTATCACTCTTAAAGGACTATGAACAAATTGTGTATGAGGGGCTTCACAGCCACGCTTGGGGGAGAAATATACGTTTGGAGCAGGAACGAATCCCGTGGGCTTGTGCTCTCAAAGTCCTACAAGTGGCATTCCTACGAAGTATTCGCTGAGATCATCGGTATGTCCGCTTCCGCTACAGAAAGCGCGTACACACTAGACGGTGCAGGTCTGTTCAACAACCGAGGAATGCAGAAGATCGACTGACTGCCAATCATTCGAAAACAGCGGTCTTCCGGGGGCATCTGTACTATTCGGTGTGCCGGTTGTGGGCCAGATGATGTCCAATTGCGCCTCGACAGGTCCCATCTCTCCGGCTCTCTGATAGTCCACAAGTCACCCGTCAATGACCACAAGCGCGTTTATCGTTACCTATGTCGTGAAACTTCCTACAATCCGACTTCTGGGGAGTCGGGGTAACGAGATTTCATTTGTCCGATTACAGACTTGTGGCCACTCGGCGTCACGCGGCTCGATTCACGTGTCCGGAACGTGAACCGGGAAACTATCTCTGGTTTCCTTCTCCAACCGTGACGTCGCCCGTCCTCTTGAAGGCGTCGAGTTTTTTCCGCTGTAGTGGATCGAGCACTTCGTCGATCCTTCGCTGGAGACGCAAGTTGGCCCTCATTAACTGCTTGAGGAGCCATGCTTGCGTAACCGCGAGTTTTTGGGCAGCGCCTTCGTTGTCATTGTTCTGACTTTGCCGAATAGCGACGCCCAGGTCGGCGCTAACTGTTCGTAGTTCAAGCATCAACACTTCTGTTTTTGGCCGCTCCTGGTCCATCAGACCCTGGATGGATCTCACCTGCGTCGCGTTCAATCCCAAATACTCGACCAATGACGGATTTAGTTGCAGGGAGGAAAATGGCATTGCGACCAATACCGTTTCGCCACTGTGGGACGGGGTACGCTCTGTTGGCACAGCCGGCGTTCGGGCAATATCTTCCTCTAAGACTGTGTGCAATGCGCCGAGGAGTTGAAATTGCATTATTGCAACCTGGTATCGCTTTCCGCTGGCGAATTCCCCTTGCTCTCCGGTGATTTGTCCCGTTCCCACGGCATTCAAAATAACTGCCAGATCCATCGACAATCGCTCTGCTATGGAAGCCATTGCCAGTTCGTAATCCCGAAGTAAATCACGTGGTCCGAGGGGGATGACAGGAGGGGCCGCAACTAGATCTGGCAGGACATGAGCGTTTTCCGCTGAGGCACCAGCAATGGATACATGGGGTGGTTCGTCGTCGTGGAGCTTGCGTTTTACTGCAGTGAATGCTGGGTGTGATGCGGTAACGATCTCGCCTCGCCGCTCTTGGGTTGCTGCACTCAGGGTTAACGTCCCAATTACAGCGACTGCAACGATGATATTGCGAGACATAGTTGATATGTCCGCCGTTAGTGCACAATCCGTGCCAGAACCGGCCTCTGCGGAGAATCATGTCAACTGATTGACTCAAAAAACGTTCTGCGATGTGGATGGATACCGGTTCTGGATCGGTGTCGTCGATTCCGACAGGGTTTTCGCCAGTTGACGATTATTACGACACTAATCGAATCCTTGACTGTTTTTGCCACATCAAACCCCAAAAGAGTACCTGCCGTAATTCATGAGCGCCGTGCCTACAACCGAGGTAATGACACCGGGCGAGCGTCTTGGAGCTCTGCTACGGGCGTCGAAGGCCATTTCCAACACCGGCGATCGTAACCGGCGTCTGGAAAGCTTTGCGCGGGAATTGCACTCCGTTGTCGCCTTCGACTATTTGTTCGTCGGCAAGTGGGCGGAGGAGGCAACCGAAGCGAAGTGGATGTTGGAGGTGAATGGAAAGAGATTTGGACCTTCGGACGTTGAGATTCCTCTCCAAGAGTGTACGGGCCGATGGGTGCAAGAAGAGCAGCAGGTGTTAATTATTGCGGATTGGGCAGAAGAACAGCGATTTCCGAAGATGCAGCAGTTCCTTGGTGGACTCGGCATTGCTTCCAGTTGTACCCTGCCCCTGACCAGACCTGATCGCCGGATTGGAGTACTCGAATTCGGCAGCTCTCGCCCCAATGCATATGCTCAAGATGATGTCGCATGTCTCTCGGTCGTGGCGGACCAGATCGCTCTCGCGATCGATGCCACCGTCAGCTTCATGTCGTCAGAGATTGCCGAAAGCAGGTTGAAACTCCTGCTCGAATTGACCAACAGTGTTGTTTCCAGCCTTGAGTTTCGCGATGTACTACGAGCCATTTCGTCGAGTGTCCGTCGGGTCATGCAATGTCATGGTGTGACCGTGACGTTGCCCGATGGAGCCGGAAAGAACTTGCGCATTTTGGCTCTGGATGTTCCAGAAGACTCGGTGTTCAAGGACACCAAGGTCTACCCCATCGAGGGATCTCTCATGGGCAAGGCATTTCAAACGGGAACCCCCGTTGTGGCAAATCCTGCGGACTTACCGCCCGAATTCCCCGAGAATCCTGACTTCCTCGAAAACACTGAACAACAAGCGGCTGAAGCTCGTGAAGTCAAGTCACTCTGTTTTGTGCCGCTCATCAGCCGGAATCGCCCCTTGGGTGTTTTGGGTTTGGGTAAACGCCAGGAAAATGCCTTTGGCAAAGAAGATCTTGGATTCCTGATGGAAGTGGGGAACCAAGTCGCAATCGCGGTCGAGAATGCGCTGGCGTATCGTGAAATCGCCGACCTCAAAGACAAGCTCGCGCAGGAGAAACTGTATTTGGAAGATGAGATCCGAGGCGAAACGGATTTTCAAGGAATTGTAGGCCAGAGTTCAGCTCTTCGGCACGTTTTGAATCTCGTGGAGACCGTGGCTCCCAGTGATTCCACGGTTCTCCTTTTGGGTGAAACAGGAACAGGCAAGGAATTAGTCGCACGAGCCATCCACGATTGCAGTCGGCGAAAGGACCGCACTCTGGTACGACTGAATTGCGCCGCCATTCCGACCGGGTTGCTGGAGAGTGAACTCTTCGGACACGAGAAGGGAGCCTTTACGGGGGCGATTTCGCAGAAGATTGGAAGGCTTGAGCTCGCCGATCAGGGCACGCTGTTTCTCGACGAGGTTGGCGATATTCCCATCGAGATCCAGCCCAAGCTGCTCCGCGCCTTGCAAGAACGGGAGTTTGAACGTCTGGGAAGCACTCGGACCAAGAAGGTTCATGTCCGCCTCGTAGCTGCCACCAACCGCGACCTCGAAAAAATGATCGAAGACCGGGAATTCCGCAGTGATTTGTACTATCGGCTCAACGTATTCCCCATCCGCATCCCACCCCTGCGCGAACGTCCGGAAGACATTCCCCTTCTGGTGCGATATTTTACGCAGAAATACAGCCGCCTAATGAACAAGGCCATCCAGACGATTCCCGCCCCAGCAATGAAGAAGCTGGCCGCCTGGAGTTGGCCGGGAAACATTCGGGAACTGGAAAACATTATCGAACGCTCGGTCATCTTGACCCGTGGTTCAGCGCTGCATGTTCCGTTGGAAGAGCTAACCCAGGGTGCCAGGGCGATCCCCCTCAACGGAACCCGCGAGGCCAGCGAACGCGATGACATTCTGCGAATTCTGAAGGCAACCAACGGACGAGTGGCCGGTGCGACTGGCGCCGCACAACGTTTAGGAATACCGCGAACCACTCTGATCTCCCGAATGAAAAAGCTCGGCATCGACCCGCGACGAGTGGTGTAACTCGACACTCCGGCCCTGAACTCTCGCTCCCTATTCTCAGTACTTCACCGATCCGACGAGACGCCGGCCAACTGTCGTAAGGCTCGACACTTGTCGAAACACGTGTCGAAGCGCTCGACAAAGTCGCCGGCTGGCGTGCTGTACTCCCTGCAACCTACATTCACTCAACCAGTTGGCACAGGTGGCATTGGTCATCGCTTTGGCGTCTCCCATGCCTAAGTCTCAACGGAATGCAACCCGTCACCTTGATCTTCTTGCTGATTGCCGTAGTTCCACTTGGCGGCTGTTTGTTCAGGACGCGTCCAGTCGCTCTTGGGGCGACCGCAGCGCCGCTTCAAACGGCTACCCGTCTCGACCTAGTTGAGCGCATCAACGCCGAGGCCACCAAGATCCAGACGTTAAAGGCCGCAGTCGGCATTACAGGTTCCGTCGGCGGCAGCAAGCGGGGCAAGATCACGGAATATGAGGAGATCCGTGGCTACATTCTGGCCCGCAAGCCGTCCTCGCTGCGGATGATCGGACTTTTCCCCGTCCTGCAGACTCACGTGTTCGACATGGTGAGTAGCGGCCAGGAGTTCAAACTGTGGATTCCGCCAAAGAACCAGTTCATTGTTGGTAACAATGACGCAGCAAGACCATCTGCGCAGCCGCTGGAGAATCTGCGGCCGCAGGTGATCTACGACGCCCTGCTGCTCCAGGCTGTAGACCTTCAGAACGAACTTGCCGTGCTGGAAGAGGGCGAGCACATGGGGATCGATCGTGAGACGCAGAAGCCGGTACTGCAGCCCGACTATACACTCGACATCATCAAACAGAGCGGCCAGGGGTGGTACCTATCGCGTAAGACTGTGTTTGATAGAACTGACTTGCAGCCACACCAGCAGGTCTTGTACGACGAACACGGGTCTGTCGTCACCGATGTGATGTACGACGAATATAGAGAATTCAATGGAGTGCTTTTCCCAACGAACATACGGATCTGGCGACCGCAGGAGGAATACTCCATCAAGCTTGAAGTAACGAAGCTGACCATCAATGGGCCCATTGCGGACGATCAATTTGTACTGGAAGCGCCTTCGGGCGCGGGCGTGGCATCGCGATAGGCAAGCAGCCCGCTATCTAAGAGATCAACAAACCAGATGTCCGAGGATGCGGTCGGGTAGCCAAAAGCGATAAACTCGTTGCAGGGAAAATCCATGACAGACGACCATAAAAACCTATCGACGAACGACGCGCATCCGGGAGACATCACACGGCGCGACTTTGCAGCCCTCTTGGTGGGTGCAGGCCTGGTTGCGACGGTCCAGTCGGCAGCGGCCGTGGGCCTTGAAGTAGTCGAAACCGACGTCGAAATCAAGACTCCGGACGGAACTTGCGACTCCGCATTTATTCGTCCGAAAACTGGTTCCCATCCGGGAGTGTTGATCTGGCCCGACGCATTCGGCTTGCGGCCCTCTATGCGCGCCATCGCCAGGCGCATTGCCTCTGAGGGTGACGGATATTCCGTCCTCGTGCCCAACCCATTTTACCGCGTGTCCAGAGCTCCTTTCACGGATGCCTCCACCTTCAACTTTCAGAATGCAGACGATATGGCGAAGCTCAAGCCTCTGATGGCGTCGGTGAACGCGCCTGGCAATGCCGAGAAGGATGCCGCCGCCTACGTTGCCTTCCTCGATGCACAAAAAGAAGTGAACAAGGCAAAGAAGATCGGAACCCAGGGTTACTGCATGGGCGGAGCGCTGGTTGTGAGGACCGCCGCGTCCTTGCCCGATCGCATTGGTGCGGGCGCATCATTCCACGGCGGAGGCCTGGTGACCGATAAACCCGATAGCCCGCATCTGCTCGCGCCAAAGATCAAGGCACGAATGTATTTCGGGATCGCGTCGAACGACGACGAGCGTCAGCCGGATGCCAAAGATAAGCTGAAGGAGGCCTTTGCAGCCGCCAAGGTTTCCGCCGAAATCGAAGTGTATTCAGCCCAGCATGGCTGGTGCGTGCCGGATATGCCCGTCCGCGACGGTGTGCCCATCTATAACAAGGCCGAAGCCGAGCGTGCCTGGGCGAAACTCGTCGCCTTATATAAAGCGGCTCTGGCCTAGTCGATACCGATCCAGTTACGGGCGACCAAGCAAAATCGCCCGATCAACTGTGCAACTGCATGTACTGCTCATAGCCCTCGGTCGCAAAGCATAGAGCGCGATCAAAAAACTGATCCAGCAGGCGCAGCAGTTCCATCTCGCCGTAAATTTCAACCGGGCCGCGCCTGAAGCCCTGCCGCTCCAGAAATCCCCAGAGATGTTCCTTAACTACAGCAATCGCCCAGCAGAAGTCGGAGAGGGTGACCCCCTGAGACGCCCGGCGCTCACCGAGTTCCAAAAAATGCTGTTCGATGTCATCGCCCGTTTTGGTGAGCAGCCACTCGCTCAGGTGCCGCAAGATTTCCTCGATTTGTCGCTGCAATTCCTCGACCGGGACTTTGCGCAGGTCCGTGGTGCGCGGGGATGTTCCGAGTTTCGTGACCAACTCGGCCGCGAGTTCGTCGGAATGACGTTCAATCACTCGAACCAATGTTAAGGCGATCATGCCGGCCTCTTCACTTGGTCCGATGAGGGTTCCCGAGAACCAGAGGACGGCAAAGGTCGCGGGCAACGCGGCGAAGAGCGTCGCGGCTCGTGACTTCTCGACGGTCGGGGCCTGTTGATCATCTTCAGGATATGGTCGATGACCGCTCCGTCGTACAGCAGAAGCGGCCAATCAGGGGCGAGGCGGTTGAGTAGTTCGGTGGATTCAGGCTCGGCGAGTATCCTGGGATTGGTCATTGGCTCGCCTTCCAGAGCCAACTGGTCTCTTGTTAAATCGGGATTTCCGTCCAGATAAAGAACTCTCATATCCACTGCACCCGCCAGCGAGTTTCATTCCGCATTGCCGCTGACTTTCCGAGCGCCTCCTGATGACGAGAGTTTGGCGGGGCGTGCGATGCGCCTGGCTACCTTTCGAGGTGGAGAAGGGCTGTGGCCAAAGCACACCGCAAACGCCCCATATTCAAGGATTCCGCAATCCGCCCGATAAGAAGATCGCGAGTGCCGCGGTCATAACCACGAGATCGAACCGCGCGCTGTCCAGGCTGAAATCCACCACGGAAACAAAGAGCAGCGCAAGCACGAGAATCCTCGTTACTCTTGTGATCGTTGTTATCAACTCAAGTCACCGGTCGAGGCACGCTTCAATCGCCGTGTCTCACTGTTGCCAACTGCACACACTTCATCCAGGTCCTAGTGAACCGAGACCTTCGCACCCTTGCCTGGTTCATTTCTTTTCAGCAGGAATGAAGCGACAAACATAATCGCCGACCCCATTGCGAGCAGCCAGTACATATCGACGTAAGAGAGAACTCCAGCTTGGGCCTGCACCATAGCGTACAGTCGACCGAGTGCTTGTTGTTGAGCGGCATGCGCGCTCAAGCCGGAGCGCGTCAGTCGTATTGCAAGAGCTGCGATAGAGCTGTGAAACCGCCCAGAGGCTGTGTATTCCGCTAAGACGGATTGATGATACTGACTGCGTCGAGCAATCAGAGTTGTGACCGCGGATGTCCCAACGCTCTGCCCCATATTGCGAAAGAAATTCATGAGCCCGGCGGCAGCATTGGTTTTTTCTGGTGCGAGGCCAACGTATCCGGCAAGCGTAAGAGGGACAAATAGAAAGGCCACGGGAATGTACTGCCACACACGTAAAAAGGTGGCTGAGCGAAAACTCATCAGCAGGTCAATCTGTTTGCTCGATACGTACATGGCTATCGCCAGAGTTAGCCAACCGAAAGCTATGATGTAACGCGCCTGGAATCGGGTGCTAAGTTTGCCTACCAAGGGGAGCACAACAAGTACCACCAGGGCGCCCGCGGAAAGTACGTTGCCGGCCTTTTGTGCCGTGTATCCCATCAGAGTCTGCAACAGTTGCGGCATGAGTACCGTGGAACTGAATAAGGCCGCTCCCAGCATCAGGAACATTAAATTGGTCGTCGCGACGTTGAAGTTTTTGAACAAACGCACATCAACGATTGGCTCTTTCTGAAACCATTCCCAAATGACAAGCGAAACCAGGCCAGCGACAGCAATTACGACCAAGGTCGTAATGAAATGAGATCCGAACCAATCATCTTCCTGTCCTTTGTCGAGGACGATCTGTAGCGCGCCTACGCCTACGGTCAGGAGAGAAAATCCGATGAATTCGAAGCCCGAGAGACGGGCCTTCAGGCGGGCTATGTACGGGGGATCTTCGACAAGCTGAGAGACCAGCAGGAGGGCCACAATACCCACCGGAACGTTGATGTAGAAAATCCACCGCCACGAGTAATTGTCCGTGATCCAGCCTCCCAGCGTTGGACCGATGGCAGGAGCGCAGATGGTCGTAATTCCGTACAGCGAAAAGGCGAGCCCTCGCTTCTCGGGAGCAAAACTATCACCCAGGATGGACTGCGCCATCGGCTGCAGGCCTCCACCGAATGCGCCTTGCAAGACTCGAAACAGGAGCAGAAACCCAAGGCTGGGTGCGATCCCACAAAGAAAGGAACTCGCTGTAAAAAACATAATGCATATCAAAAAGAAGCGCTTCCGCCCAAGTGACGCAACCAGCCATCCGCTTAGCGGCAGAACGATTGCATTCGAGACCAAATAGCTGGTCAGAACCCACGTGCTCTCGTCATTGCTCGCCGCCAGACCACCAGCAATGTGTGGCAGGGCCACATTGGCGATGCTGGTATCGAGCACTTCCATGAATGCCGCCAGAGAAACCGCACCCGCTATGAGCCAAGGGTTAACTTTGGGTTGCCAGAGATCCTCGGCGGCGGCACCCGATCCGGCAGTGCTCATCGCACCCTCACTTCAGGCTCAACGGACAAGCCCGGCTTCAGCAGTCCTTCCGCATTGAAGTCTGGTCCAGGGGTGCGATCGAAATCGATGCGCACAGGCACCCTCTGCACAACTTTCACATAGTTTCCAGTTGCGTTCTCAGGTGGCAGCAGGCTAAACACCGAGCCTGTGCCGGCGCCTGTGTTGGTTACATGTGCCTTCCAAGTGCGGCCGTAGGCATCCACCTTTACTTCGACCGTCTGCCCGGGACGCATGTGGGCAAGCTGCGTTTCTTTGAAGTTGGCCGAAATCCAGACATCGTCAAGCGGAACCACCTCTACCAGTTCCTGCCCAATGCTTACGTTCTGGCCCACCTCGACCGTCTTCTTGCCGATAATTCCTGTGACTGGAGAACGAACGACTGTATAGCTGAGGTTAAGCTCCGCCTGATCAAGCTGTGCCTTGCGTTCTCGCGCCTGAGCATCGGCTGCGTCTGCCTTAGCACGGGTCATCGAAACTTGCTGCGGTGCGGTCTGAGCGCTGCGTAAATCGGCCCTCGTCTGCAGGAGTTTCCCTCGTGCCTGCTGAACGGCCTGTTCAGCCGCCTGCACACCGGCTGTGGCTGACGCGACGCCGGCTCGATTTGCCGCCGCTGCGGCTACCGCCCCGTCGTACTGCTGACGCGAAATGTCTTCTTTGGCGACAAGTTGTTCATATCGCAACAGGTCCGCGGCGCTCTTCGCCGCATTGGCTTCGGCCTGTTCTAAGAGCGCTTTGGCGGACGCGAAATTCTGCTCGGCTGCGTTAAGCCCTGCCTGTGCGTTTAGGACTGCAGTGCCCGCTGAATCGAGGTTGCTCTGCGTAGTAACGGAGGTGATCGGTACGTTGAAGCGAGAACTTGCGGCGCTGGCCTGCGCATTCGCGAGTGTAGCTTGGGCCTCATCCATTGCGATCGTATAGTCCTTCGGATCGATGGTTACGAGCAGATCACCAGCATGCACAAGCTGTCCCTCGACCACCGGAACTTCGAGCACATATCCATTGATGCGCGCGCTCAACGGCATAATGTGGCCATTCACTTGTGCGTCGTCAGTCGATTCCCACGCCAGACTATTCCGCAAAAAAAGCCCTGCGGCGACGATAACAACCGCAAGTAGGAGCAACGCCGCAATCCGAGCTCCCACGGGATGTTCGTGAAAAACGCGGCGGAGACCCTGCTTCTTTTGGTTGTCATCGACCGGTTCTAGCTTTACCGTGACGCGGGCCTGGGGTCCCGGCGCCACGGAATCGGTATTCGTTTCGTCCAACTCCGTCTCCAGTACAGACATTTATCGTCCTCCGAGGTATTGGCTGAAATTCGTTCGTGCAACGCCGAGGGCACGAGCGAGCGCCAGCTTTGCGAGATTGTGGCTATAGAGGCTGGTAATGTATTGGTCGTTGGCGCTGGCCAGGGACTGCTCGGACTGCACCACCTCGACGCTGTCAGTCACACCTGCCGCAAAGCGTTCCTTGGAACGAGCGACGTTGTCATTGGCCAAATCCACATTCTGATGAGCGACGTCAACTTGCTCTTTGGCTGCATTCAGATTGAGAAGTGCAGTGCGAACGTCGTAATCAATCTGCCCACGGATGTTTTCAGATTCTGCTTTCCTCTGGCGCAGAGTCGCTTCCGCCTGGGTGATGTCGCCCTTGATCCGGCCGCCGGTGAAGATCGGCACGTTGATCCCGGCTTGGAAACTGAAAACTCCGTGGGACTGACCGAATGTTGCTCCCTGATCGCCGTAATCGCCATTCACTGCCACGACGGGATAACGCTCGCCCTTAGCGGCCGAGAGCGCCTGCTCGGCTGACTTCGCCGAATTGAGAGCCGAGCGGAAATCGGTGCGAGAGTTGTAGGCTATCTTCAGGGCTTCTTCGACGGTAGGCGGATTAATGTCGGCATACGGAAGTTGGTCGGCAATGTCGAAAACTTGGCCAAGAGGTAACCCGATGGCGCGGCCGAGGGTCAGTTTCGCAACCTCGAAGTTGTTGCGCGCAACGCTCAGGTTGTACTCTTCGGTGTGAAGTTGGACCGCTGTCCGTGTCACATCGATCCGAGGACTGGTACCGGCTTGGAATTCGTCCACCGCCTGATCGTAGAGAGCCTTCGCATTCTGCACTTGCGCCTCTTCGGCTTCAATCCGGGAGTGGGCTTCGATGACCTCCAGATAAGCATTGCCCACGGTGAGCGTGATTACATCGAGCGTGTCTTTGTAGCTGAGCTGAGCGGCCTGGTCGGCGGTGCGCGCAGCACGGAAGCGCTGAATCGATTCGTAGCTGAATAGAGTTTGGCTTAGGCTTGCACTCGCCGTGCTGTAACTGAATGGGCCGGCAACGGCAGGGATGCCCGGTATTTTGATTGCGGCCAGGCCCAAGGCTGTGAAATTCACCTGGTCGACGTTCTCATTGATCCCTGCACTTACCTGAGGCAGGAGATGACTTAACGCGAGCAAGCGTTGACCACGTGCGATTTGGGCGTTCTGTCCGCTCTCGATGACTCCCAAGTTGTATCGCAGCGCCATGTCGATGGCATCACGCAGAGTCAGCCGAAGAACCTCATTGCTCGCTGGTCCGCTCGGGACACTTCCCATAACATCGGTGTTTTGAGCTACTGTCGGAGCTACGATGCAGAAGACGGCGAGCAGCACGACAGCAAGGCGCAGGGGGCCGTATCGAAGATTTGCGGTAGACCTCACTGTCATATTCATTCCTACCTCATCCTGGAAGGGTGTTTGGGTTGACGCCAAAGTTGCTGAAACGTGCAGCAAGTTACAATTCGAGTACAGAACGGCAGTTGTCACGCAATCCACTTCGCTGGAGTCTCAATATTTACCTGGCGCTTAAAGTGAAAGTTGATTGCATTTCGATTTGCTGCAACGCGCGAATTCGCGCGGCAATCACGTCCCGCTGCGCGCAGCCCAAGAGCACCGAACAATCCTGATCGGAGTAGCGTTCAAGAACCGACATGACATAGACAAACCGTTCGAACGGTCCCAGATCAAGAACAGCTTCAAGAACAGCGGCAATCTCTGCCTGCTCCGCTGTCATCGTTTTGCCACCACTGTTGAACCTCGAAGGCGTATGCTCCTCCATTGGGCGTGGGCTG